>Ga0256404_1000041_pt1 | contig 258482 bp, 214 predicted proteins | sample RumenRJG_01DNA_FD_185990 | JGI IMG/M metagenome (GOLD analysis project Ga0256404, IMG submission 185990) | Bovine rumen microbial communities from Lethbridge, Alberta, Canada - RJG_01 | ecosystem: Host-associated > Mammals > Digestive system > Stomach > Rumen | place: Canada: Alberta...
TGGAAATACTGCTCAACGGCGACCCCGTCGACGCCCTCTCCACCCTCACCTACGTCGACAACGCCTACCCCATCGGCCGCAAGATGTGTGAGAAGCTGAAAGACCTCATCCCGCGCCAGCAGTTCGACGTGGCCATCCAAGCCGCCATCGGCTCCAAAATCATCGCCCGCGAAACGGTGCGCCAAGTCCGCAAGGACGTTACCGCCAAGTGCTACGGTGGCGACATCACCCGCAAGCGCAAGCTCCTCGAGAAGCAGAAAGAGGGCAAAAAGCGTATGCGCCAGGTGGGCAACGTCGAGGTGCCGCAGAGCGCCTTCCTCGCCGTACTCAAGCTAGATTAAATGTTTAACAGTCAAATACCAGAAAAAACAATGAAAAAAACATTCCGCATCCTGATGGCAGCCTTCGTGCTGACCGCCACCTTCGGCCTTACCGCCTGCGATCCCGACCAGGACAAGCCTACTCCTGAACCCATTGAGAACTACGAACCCTCCAGCACGTATGCGCTGTATGTCGGTGATACCGAGATTCCTGTCGGCGATACCTACACCTATACCGCCACCGACAATGACCTCAACAACGATGAGATAGTGGTCTACTTCATCATCGAGAACAAGACCACCAGCCCCGCGCCCACCTCGCACAAGTTCGAGCTGGTGGAAGGCCCCACCGCCTTCAACGGCTATGAGGTGTGCGCCGGCGAGACATGTCCGTGGGATGGCAAACCCTACATTATGCAGCCTGGCAAGAACCCCACCCAGCCCATCAAGTACGACATCATACCCAGCGAGTGCCCCGCCGGCAGCTCGGCCCTCTACAAACTCACCGTCGGCCGTGGCAATGGCTTGAGCGACCCGCAGGTCATCTTCTTCCGACTGAACCTCTAGCGGGGAGTGCGCTCGTAGCGGCGCACCAGCGCGGCATACCAGGCCGCCAGCGCCAGCATCGTCAGCGCCGACACCCCGGCATAGAGTCGCACCGCCGTCAGGAAGCTCCCCACATGGATGCCCACGGCGATAGCACCGGCACGCAGCGCCAGCAGTCCTATATAGAATAGGAACTCTGTGCGCTGCTTGTTGAATATAAGGGAGAGGAACGTAAGCGGTGTGGCGTTGAGCGAAAGCCATATCCACGGCAGCAACGCCTGCACATAGACACCGCAGCCCTCCCACTCGCTCCCGAACAGGAAGGTGAATACCGGCTCGGCCGCCAGCCAGCCCACCACACAGACCGGCACCGCCACGGCGTTGACGGCCAGCAGCGTGCGGCACAGCAGCCTGCTGATCGGCTTCCCCTCTCGCACACCCTCGGCGGCACGTGCGTAAAGCACACTCTCGAGGGCCGAATTAAGCAGGTTGGCCGGGCGGAAAGTCATGGTCAGCGCCAAGCCGAAGAGGCCCACTTCAGCCTTGTCAAAGTAGAATGCCAGCCAGAGGAACGGCAGACCCGCGGAGAGGCTGTTGATGAACTCCTTGGGTGCCACATAGAGTGGGTAGTTCTTGTACTCCCAGGCGGCCGCCCTGCGCTGGGCGCGCGTGCTGACAGGCAGCTGCAGCGTGCGCATCCGCAGGCGGTATACCAGGTTGGCCGCCCCCTGCCCCAGCACGGTGCCCAGGGGAAGACCCACCTGCTTCATCCCCAACAGACCGAACAATATTTTCAATCCTGCACCGGTGCCTGCATTGGTCATCTCCGATGCCGCCATCTCGCGATAGCGTCGCACACGGTTGTAGAGGCCGGCATAGATGCGCGACGAGCCGCAGAGCCACACCATCGGCGGCACCAGCAGCGCCACGGCACCCAATTCGGCATAGTCGCCCGGCAGCGAGTGCGTCAGGTAGAGCACCAACGCCACGGTGAGCAATACAACCGATATCCAGCCGTTCATCCGCAGCGCGAAGCGCGCCACCGCCGTGCTCTCGGCCGTGTCCTTGGCCGCCACCACCGCCAGCTCGTACTTGCAGGTGGAGACGATAATCAGCACCTCGATATAGGAATAGAAGATATTGAACAGGGCAAAGTCCTCCGGCGTGTACAGACGCGTCAGCACCAGGTAGGCCAACATGGCGATGGCCTGTGCCACCACGTTGCCGCCCATCAGGGTGGCCGCTTCACGAGCCACGCCGTCGCCCTTGAGATTCAACATATTTCGCAAACGTTCCACAATCAACAATCTATAACCTTTAACCTATAACCTTCAACCTAAATCTCCCCATGGTATTTACGCATCACCCACTCGGCAGCCAACAGCAGCAGGATGAGTGCCAGCACCAGCGGCAGGCCCAGCAGCTCGCTGTGGCGGGTATGGGTGTGTATGACAGGCCTTATCTTGCGCAGCTCGGCCTCGAGGGCGTCCAGCTGGTCGGGGTGATACATGCTGCCGCCCGACACTGCGCCGATGGTGCGCATCAGCGTGTGGTCGGCCGTCAAGGTGCTGGCCTCGAGGTTGGTCTCCTCGACAACAAAGGTACCCCCCGCGGTCAGCTTCTGCCCGTCCAGGGTGCTGTGCGCCGTATAGCGGTACGCGCCGGCGGGCAGGGTGCCGAGGTTGAGGGCGTAGCCGTCGCCCTGACGTGCAAAGGTGAAGTCGGCGCTCTTGATGCTGTCGCCCGTCAGCGTCAGCGTGGCCTCGGGCGTGTTGATGGGTTCATAGGATTCGTTGTACAGCTGGCCCTTGAGCTGCACCTTGTCCATGGTGGAATAGATGCGCTCGGCCTCCACACGGAGGCGCTCGCGCCCCTCCTGCTGGGCGGCGAAGTTCACCAGCTGGCCCACCATGCGGTCAAAATGTCCGTGGCTTTGGGAATTAAGATAGTTGCCCAAGCGCCACCGCCACAGCCCCTCGCCCCATACGAAGACCCTGCGCCGTCCCCCCTGCGAGGTGGCGGCCACCAGCGGCTGGCGGCTGTCGATATTGCCCAGACGGCCGGTGAGCAGGCTCTGCACACCCTCGCCGGCTTTGGCCTCGCCGAAGGGGGCCGTCAGGGGCGGCAGCTGCTCCAGCGCCTCGCCGTCGCCGCGGTCGAACTGGAAGAGGGTGAAACCGTCGTTGTACACCGCCGTGAGCTCGCTGCCTTTTTTCACGCGCGACACGATTTCCAGCCCCGTCTTCATCGCGTTGAACCGTGGCAGGTCGGTCTGCATGCCGATGACGTACATCTGCGGCAGCTCCTGCACCGCCTCGGGCACCGCCTGGGTAGCGGTGGGCAGGTTGTGCAGGATGGCAAGCGTAAGTTCGGAATTCAGCGTTCGGAATTCAGATTTCTGGAGGTCGCTGGCCAGCAGCACCGTGGCCTTGTAGCTGGGGTTGCTCTCCACGGCCTGCTTCAGGGCCGATAGGTCGGGGTGCGGGGCGGCGCCGATGATAGCCACCTGCTGCTCGTCCTCGATTACGTCCAGGTAGAACGTGAGGTGGTTGTTCTCGATGTTCTCCTCCTCGTCCAGGTGGTCAAGCCAGATGTCATATCTGCACAGCCCAGGTTTCCAGATAATGATTTCCAGTGTATAGGTAACACTGTAGTACTCGGCGTCGTAGCTGACATCCATTTCGGTGTGTGGCCGCTGTACCATCCCTTCCGTAACACGGAGGTAGGAGTCCGCGCCCTTGAGCTGCGTGGCGTTCACCGTAACCTCGAAGGCCAGCGAGCGCCCCACGTAGGCAATCCTGTTGACACGCAGGTGCGACAACCAGGCGTCGCGTCGCGGCAGGGTGTCGCCCACGGCCACGGTGTAGACCGGCATGCCCATCCGCTCGGCCACGGCCACAGGGTTCTGTCCGCGGTTGTAGATGCCGTCCGACGAGAGTACCACGGCGGCGGCATCGCGCGGCACGTCGAGCAGCGCCCCGAGGTCGCTCTGGTGGGGATTGTCATCGTTGGAGGTATGCACGATACGGAAGTCGTCCGACAGCCGTTCGCCGAGGCTGCGCAGCGAGAAGGCGGAGTCGGCACTGGCCGCTACCGACAACGAGCGGTCCTCGGCCAGCACCACCAGCGGCTGCTGCCGCTCGTGCACCGTCCGCCGCACCGTGGGTGCCAGCAGCAGAAAGGCTATCACGCTCACCGCGGCGAAACGCAGCGCCGCCAGCCCCCATCGCAGGCCGCGGCGGAAGGGGTTCCTGCCCCAGAAATACATCGCAGCCGCATAGGCCGCGCCCGCCAGCAGGCACAGCAGCACAAAATACCAGGGATAGTCCAGCGTCATGGGTCGTGTGGGTGTTAGTTATAAATCAGCGTTCCAAAGCGTTCCGGCACAAAGCGTTCCTGCGCCACGCGCCGCACATCGTCGGCCGTGACGGCCATCAGGTCGGCCTCCATCTCCTCCAGCGTGTTCACGTGGTCGTAGCAGAGATAGGCTTTGCCTATGGACTGCATCTCGTTCATGCCGTAGTCGTCGTTGATCGACACCTGCCCTATCATCTGCCGCTGGGCCGACCGCAGCTGCTTGGCGGTCAGCGCGGTGTCCGCCATGCGGCGCAGCTCGTCCACAATGATGGCGCGCGCACGCTCCACCGCCCCGAGGTCCACGCCGGCATAGATATAGAAAAGCCCCGTGTCGGAAAAAGGTACGTACTGAGATTCGATATTGTAGCAGAAGCCGTAATGCTCGCGCACCGCCACATTCAGGCGCGAGTTCATGGCCGGACCGCCCAGCAGGTTGTTCATCAGCGAAAAGACGGTCTTGTCCTTGTGGTATACATCGGGCGCCTCGCATCCCAGCAGCAGGTGGGCCTGGTGCGTGCGGCGGTTGACGTAGCGCTCGAAGGGCTGGAAGAGCGGCCTCTGTGTGCGGTCGACGGCGGAGGGGCGGTTCCCGTAGTGGCCGAAGTGCTTCTCGCAGAGGCGCACCAGGCGCTCCATCCGCACGTCGCCCGCCACGGTAACCACCATGCGGCCCGGCGTGTAGTTCCCCTGCACAAACTGCAGCAGGCGCTCCGTGGTGAAACGCTTCACATTCTTCTTCGACCCCAGGATGTTGTGCGCCACCGGATGGCCGGCAAACGCCTGCTCCTCATACTGGTCGAAGATGAGCTCGGCCGGCGAGTCGCTGTAGGCGTTAATCTCCTCCAGCACCACATCCTTCTCCTTCTCGATTTCCTTGGCCGGGAAGGTGCTGTGGAACAATATGTCGGCGAAGAGCTCGAGGCAGCGCTCCAGATGCTCGGTGAGCGACGAGGCATAGACGCAGGTCTCCTCCTTGGTGGTGAAGGCGTTGAGCTCGCCGCCCACGCCGTCGATACGGTTCTGTATGTGGTAGGCATGCCGGTGGCGGGTGCCCTTGAAGAGGCAATGCTCGATGAAGTGCGCCATCCCCTCGTCGGCGCCGCGCTCGTCGCGGCTGCCCACGTTGATGTACACCCCCGAGTAGACCACCCGCGACGGAGTGCGGCTCAATATGATTTTCAGCCCGTTGGGCAGTGTATGGTATTCGTACACGTCGTTCCTGTTCTTGACAGGGGCAATAACTGAAAAAAGAGGCTTTTATTGTGCACACCCCCGGCAAAATCCTCTGTGGTACGATATGGTTCCATATCCTTCCAGTGCCTTTGTATTCCCCTACCGTTCCCCTACCATTCCCCTACCGCCCCCCGTGGCAATTCCAAAAAAATGTCAAAAAAACACTTTTTTTTTTGCACTTCCAAAATAATGTGTATATTTGCACTTGTCTACAGTTTTGCAGAGAGTTTGCAATCCGCTGGTTGCTAGTGTTATAATCTGCTCCTATACTTCCCCAAGAGACCTTCCCCGTATTCAAGTGAATTGCCGGCGGTGTAGTTTTTTACCTTCTTTTTCGCCTTAGGTTCAAATAGATTTCACCCATTAAACACGTAAACACACAATTAACCCTATTTATTAATCAACACCTGTTTTTTTATGAAAAAGATGTTACGATTTTGGCTCCTTGCGGCCCTGATGGTGCCATTGGGAGCAAACGCAACGATTGACACGCTCACCGTTGCGGCCGGCGACAGCACCAACGCGGCTGTCACCAACGGCTACATCCCCATCTACGGCCTCTGGGCAGATGCGGCCCAGCACAACCAGATCATCTATCCGGCCAGCATGCTGACCGATATGATTGGCCAGAACATCGTTGGCATGAATTTCTATGTTACCGGTGACTGGTCGACCTCGGTTGCAACCATCAGCCTTGCCGTTATTCCTGACTCGGTCCTCACCGCCCTACGCACCGGCGACACCCTGTTAGAGGTGTACTCGGGCGCTTGGACCAGCACGACCGAGCTGGCCTTCTCGGCCGGTTTTACCTACACGGGCGGCCACCTGTTGGTCGACATACAGACCGTGGCGGGCTCCTACAGCAGTTCTTCCGCCACAGGCATTGCCCGCGACGGTGCCTCTTTCTATTCCTATAGCTCCACCACTGGTGTGCAGAATTTCCTGCCCAAGGTCAGCTTCATTTACAGCGACCAGACCCTCTGCAGCGCACCTAGCGCACCCACGCTGAACATCACCAGCACGACCAGCCTGTCCATCTCCTGGACTGCCGGTGGTAGCGAGAGCGAGTGGCAGATTATGGTGGGCGACAGCCTCATCTCCAATGTTACCGACACCACCTACACCATCAACGACCTCAGCCCCAGCACCTACCACAATGTCAAAGTACGTGCCATCTGCGGTATCGACGACACCAGCTCCTGGAGCCGCGCCATTCCCATGGCCACCGAGTGCGCCGCCATCAACGGATTACCCTATATAGTCGACTTTGAGTCGGACATCTCCAGCGTTCCCTACTGCTGGACCGTCGTCCGCCCCATCATCTTCACCGACTATAACGGCAACAACGTTTCCTCGCCCTATCTCGAAGACTACTCCTCCTATGCCCATAGCGGTAACAACTCGCTATACTTCGTCCACTCCACCTACAACGGCTCGGTACAGGACACCGCCGTCATCGCCACCCCGGCCATCGACCACGATGCCGACGACCTGCACGTTACCTTCTGGTTCTATCCGAGAACCTTCCCCACCACAGCATACTCCTCTTTCCAGGCGGGTGTTATCACCGACACCGCCGATGCCAGCACCTTCATCCCCATTCTGACCATCACCCCCTTCGACATCAACGGCAACTATTCGTACCGCCAGTGTGAGTTCTACACCAACAACGAGCCCAGCCTGGCCACCGCCGACAACGTCCATGTGGCCTTCCGCGCCATTGCCAACGGCAGCAACATCTACCTCTACGTGGACGACCTCGTGATTGAACCCATCGGCAACTGCCTGCCCATCGTGCTCAACAGCGGCTCGGTCGACAGCATCAGCTACAACGCCGTGCAGCTCTCGTACCAGCTTAACGACCCCTCCAGCGATGTAGTGGTGCGCCTTACCAGCCAGACGGGCGCCGTTACCTACCACAGCGTCAGTGCCGACACCACCATCCTGATTGAGGGTCTCGACGACAACACCGCCTATATGGCCGAGGGCGCTGTGCTCTGTGGCGACGACACCACCCTCTTTGTCCACATCGCCGACTTCACCACCCACCTGCGCTGCTACGATGTGCAGAATGCCGCCTGCGTGGCCCTGACGGCCAATGCCGCCGCCCTCGCTTGGTCCCACACCGGCACCGGCATCGAGCCCGCCAGCGTCGAAATCACCCTCTACAACCTCACCGACACCAACATTGCTCCCGAGCAGGTCTCTGTGGTAGGTTCCACCAACCACACCTTCACCGGCCTCATTGAGGGCAACGTCTACCGCGCCGACCTCTACGTCATCTGCGGCGACGACGACACCTCCTCCATCGTGTCGGTTACCTTCATGCCCAGCAATCCCCCCTGTGCCGAGATTGCGGGTGATGTTTCCGACTCCTACGTGCCCTTCTACTCGTACTATAACAACGGCTTCAGCGAGTCGCTCTACGAGGCCACCCTCATTGACGGCATCGACACCATCACCGGCCTCAGCCTCGATGTGGTAAGTACCCTCCACCGCGACAACATCGTCGACATCTACATGGGCTACACCTCGCTTTCCGCCATCAGCGCCAATAGCTGGGTACCCGTCTCCGAGCTTACCCACGTTGTGAGCGACTACTCGCTGAACACTGCCCGCGCAGGCTGGACCGATGTCATCCCCTTCGACACCGTGTTCGTTACCCAGCCCCACGGCGACAGCCTCAACCTCATCATCGCCTTCTACAACCACACCGGCTCCTTTAACAGCGGTCTGACCTGGGGCACCCATGTCTCCCCCGTCGGCACCTCCTGCTACCGCTACACCGACAACCCAATCGACATTACCTCGCCTTATGGAAGCTATACGACCTCAACTACCCCCAATGCTCCTAACCTGCAGTTCTACGGCAACTGCGGCGGCGGCGACTGCACTGCTCCCAGCGTTACTGTGAGCGCGGTCGACACCACCACCGCCACCCTCACCTGGCTCCCCGGTGGTTCGGAGAGCAGCTGGGTGATTGAGTATCGCCTCATAGGTAGCCCCACCTGGACCTCCGGCGGCACCGCCATTGCCCAGCCCCACACCCTCACCGGCCTCAACCCCGGCTCGGTCTATCAGATCCGTCTCGGCTCCGACTGTGGCGACACCGTGGTCTTCAGCACCGCTACCACCTGCAACACCCTCTGCGGCCGCGTGCCCGCCCCCATCAACATCGTCCCCATGGGCGACAACAACTGCTGGACCTTCATCGGCGGCTCCTATAGCAGCTACGGCGCCTACTACTATATTAATAATGGTGCCTCGATTATCAGCCCGATTCTCGCCGACAGCATCAACACCCTGCAGCTGAAGGTCAACGGCTTCGGCTCCGACTTCTACGTGGGTGTCTGCGATGCCAACGGTGCCAACCCCGTCTGGATCGACACCATTACCTTCCTCACCAACAACTCCAACGAGCCTTCGGTCCACAAAGTCTACTTCGACAACTACACCGGCACCCAGGATCACATTATCATCAAGGCCACCGGCAACTACTCCTACTTCTACAACATCGCCATCGAGCCCCTCGATGCCTGCATGTATGTCCGCGACGTTGCTGTCGACAGCGCAACCACCACCGAACTGTGGCTCAGCTGGAACTCTGACGGCAACAACTTCGAGGTGATGTACCACGCCGAGAGCGACACCACCGGCACGTGGACCACCGCCACCAGCACCACCAACAGCATCCACATGACCGGCCTCACCCACAGCGAGTACTATCAGGTGAAGATCTTCAACATCTGCAGTGCCAACAGCCGCTCCGACTCGACTTTCCTCCGCGTCCAGACGGTCTGCGCTCCCAAGAGCACTCCTTACGCCGAGTACTTTGCTGGCACCGAGTTGCCCGTCTGCTGGAATGTCCAGGAGGCCCCCGGTAACGGAACCACCTTCGCCACCACCGCCAGATATAGCAACCCCTATGTCTATTCCGACGCCACCTCCACCACCACCCCCTACGACGACTGGATTATGACCCCCGAAATCCAGCTCCCCGCCAATGCCGACAACTACATCCTGCTCTACTATGCCGGCGGCAATCCCAGCACCTCCTACACCGGCTCGACTGCCAGCTATGAGGTCTATGTCTCGACCACCGGCAACGGCAGCGTGGCCAACTACACCACCCTCGTCCATGCCGACAGCGCCATGAACACGGGCAACTACCTCTACCCCGAGCGCCTCTCCCTGGCTGCCTACGGCGGACAGACCGTCAGCTTCGCCTTCCGCAACACCAGCACCGTCTACGGCCGCATCCTTCTCGGCAATATTGAGGTCCGCGAAGCCGTCGAGCCGCTCTACTACATTGACGGCAACAACCGCGTCTACACCCGCGACACCAACGTCTACGTCGCCGTCCACCAGGAAGGCATCCTGGAAGGCATGACCCGTACCTGGACCTCCTCCATGGCTGCGGCCGGCCTGGCCACCATGACCGGCTCCACCACCGACACGATGTCCATTATCTACACCGCCGCCGGTGTCGACACCATCACCTTCATCGCCACCAACGCCTACGGTGCCGATACCATCACCGGCCTGGTCTACGTCTACGACTGCGACCCCATCTCGCAATTCCCCTACAGCGAGAGCTTCGAGACCGAAAGCGCCCCCGCCGGCTGCTGGGAAATGGTCTATGGCAACGGAGACCCCTCCGTCAACCCCATGACCCATACCAACGATATCGGTTCCTACCTGCCCGCCGGTTCGATTCCCGACGGTACCCGTGCCTTCCGCTTCAGCTCGTTCTCCTCGATTTCGGGCAATAACTACAACCAGTACCTCATCTCGCCCGAGTTCAATGGTTCCAATATGACGCTCGGCTTCAAGTATGCCAAGTACAACAGCGACACCACCGAGCGCATCCGTGTCGGCTACTCCAGCACCAACCGCGACACCAACTCGTTCACATGGTCGCCCTGGATTACGGATTTGGACTACAACAGCTGGACCCAGTTCAACGCCGCTATGCCTGAAGGCACCAAGTTCTTCGCCATCCAGTACTACGGCAGCTACGCCTACTATGTCTACATTGACGATGTGGTCGTAACCGGCACGGGCCTTGCCTGCGACGTGGTGCCCACCGTGGCCCTCGACACCGTTGGCGAGAACGACGCCACCATCACCATCGGCGGCGATTCCGCCGCCAGCTACCAGGTGGCCATCATCGAAGGTACCTGGATTGCCGATTCGGTAACACCTGTTGCCACCACCGACACCACCTACACCTTCAACGGCCTCACCGCCGCCACCGAGTACACCGTCGGCGTGCGTGCCGTCTGTGCCGGCGGCCTGACCTCCGACTGGGTCACCACCACCCTCACCACCGCCGAGCACCCCTGCTTCGTGCCCACCAACGTAACCACCAGCCTGGTTACCTTCGACGGCGTTACCGTCGGCTGGACACCCGGCGAGAACGAGACCAGCTGGGAGGTCAACGTAACCGGCCCGAGCTACGACCAGACCTTCGCCACCACCACCAACCCCTACGACGTTACCGGCCTCAACGCAGGTGAGACCTACACCGTCAAGGTGCGCGCCATCTGCAGCGAGACACAGCAGAGCGACTGGAGCGAGCCGGCACAGTTCACCACCGAGCGCTGCCAGCCCGTCAGCGGCGTCGCCGCCAACGCCACCGAGCCCACCACCGCCACCGTTACCTGGAACCCCGCCAGCAACGGCAACGGCAACTATGAAGTGGAATACGGCATGACCGGCTTCCGCCAGGGCAACGGCACACGCGTTACGGTCAACGGTGCCACCACCTACACCCTCACCGGCCTCGACGAGAATTCGAGCTACGACGTCTACGTCCGCACCTTCTGCGACGCCACCCTCACCTCCGAGTGGAGCAGCGTGGTTACCTTCACCACCCCCGAAGAGGTCGGCATCGACAACGTGGAAGGCAGCGACATAGCCCTCTACCCGAATCCCGCCCGCACCACCGTTACCATCAATGGTCTTGAGAGCGGCTCCACCGTCACGGTGGTCGACCTCAACGGCCGCGTGGTGCTCACCTCCACCGACGCCACCCTCGACGTCAGCGACCTGGCCCAGGGCGCCTACTTCGTCCGCATCGTCGGCGAGCGCCAGAACGCCATCCGCAAACTGATTGTCAAGTAGTCTTTCGACGGTAACTCTACTGGCCGCGGCCCCGGGCGATGCCCGGGGCCGCGGCATTTTTCGGGCGGGCGGGGGCGTGTGTCAAATGTCCGCAGACTGCACACTCCTCCGTCCGCGCTTCGCGCGTCCACCTCCCCTAACTTAGGGGAGGAATTAGGTGTGTCCCAGCATCCTACGTGGGGGGGCGAATGATGATTCGCCCCTACCCATACAACTCCCCCTCTAAGCTAGAGGGGGTGCCCGCAGGGCGGGGGCGTGTGTCCAGGCCGCGGCTGCGCACTCTGCTGTCCGCGCCCCTACTTTCCTCCGCGCACACACTCCTCCGTCCGCGCTTCGCGCGTCCACCTCCCCTAACTTAGGGGAGGAATTTAGGTGTGTCTCGGCATCCCACGTAGGGGCGAATCATCATTCGCCCCCCCACGCGAAGACTGCACATCTCATGTCGGGCGAATGATGATTCGCCCCTACAAACCAATATGGTTCCATATCCTTCCAGTGCCTTTGTATTCCCCTACCGTTCCCCTACCATTCCCCTAGAATGTCCCTGGCGATGCCTTTTCGCCCCGTTTTCGCTACCACACTGGAAACACGGCACTTACAATACATTTTGCCTTGCGGGTGGAAAATTATGTGGGGGGGTGGGAATTTTACTCGGTTTTAAATTGTACTTTTGCAGCAGAAAAAACGAGAACAATAATAAAGAAAGGAGAACGATATGAAGACCTCAAAATTTGCAACCCTGGTGATGATGGGCCTGGCCCTGAGCTTCACTCCCGCGCTGGCACAGCGCAGCGGCGGCGGCAACCGCGGTGGCGGCAGCCACGGCTCGTCGGTGAGCCGTTCGTCGGGCAGCTCCGGCAGCAGCCGTAGCAGCTCCTCCTTCAGCAGCCCCAGCCGCAGCTCCTCCTCGAGCAGCCGCAGCAGCTCCTCCTTCAGCAGCCCCAGTCGCAGCTCCTCCTCGAGCAGCCGCAGTAGCTCCTCCTTCAGCAGCCCCAGCCGCAGCTCCTCCCCGGCCACCCGCAGCAGCTCCTCTTTCAGCAGCCCCAGCCGTAGCTCGGCCTCGGGCAGCCGCAGCAGCTACAGCGGCGACCGCACCTCCGGCACCCGCAGCGCCGCCGCGGCGGCCCGCAACTCGGCCGTGCGCGCCTCGGGCAGTGCCGACGGTTTCCGCAGCAGCAGCCGCAACACCGGCACCCGTGGCAGCGCCACGGTGCGCCACAGCGGCAACGGAAACAGCGGCCGTGTCGCCTCGGCCGGTCGCAGCAGCAGCTCGCATGGCAACAACGTGTACAGCACCCCCTCCTCGCGCAACAGCGGCTACGCCCGCCCCGGCCATCCCGGCGTGCTGCCTCCCAGCCACCGTCCCATCCGCCCTGCCCCCTACTTCCACCACCCCTGGCACGGCTATGTGGTCCACTGCCGCCCCATCTACTGGCACCCCGTGCCCCCGCGCCCCTGGTACTGGCCCGGCTTCTGGCACTACTGCCACAGCTACTGGTACGACTACCATGTAACCGACGTCGTAGTGGTGCGCCAGTACGTGCAGGAGACCTACAAGGTGGACATGGTTACCTACGGCATCAGCGGCGACATCATGTACGCCATCGTCCGCGACGGCGGCAACACCTACCTGCAGGTCTACGACAAGGACGACCACCTGCTGGCCGAGCAGGAAATCAACAAGCGCTACTGCAACATGGTCATCGATGCCGACAACGGCGGCGCCTGGATCAGCAAGAAAAACAACAAGGACGCCCTGCTCTTCATCTGGGCCGACGGCCAACTGCTCATCTACGAAGCCGAATAAAGAGACTTACGCATAACTTTCTTCATCTGGGGCTGGCGAATGCCAGCCCCTCTTTCTACAGCCATGAAGCCCCTGCTGATACACACCCGCCGCTTCCCCTTCGGCTCCTACCGCGCCATCACCCTCTTCCCCCTGATTCTGTACAAGGGGCAGCCCCTCACCGAGCGCGAGGTGCGCCACGAGCGCATCCACCTCTGGCAGCAGGCGGTGCTGCTGGTGGTGCCGTTCTATGTGCTGTATGTATTGTTCTGGCTGGTGGGGCTGGTGCGCCATCGCGACGCCTACCGCGCCTACCGCAGCATCCCCTTCGAGCGGTCGGCCTACGCCCTCGAGGCCACCCCTGCCCTCTCGCGCCGCCGGATGGCGCTGGACTGGGTCAGGCTTGTGCGCGGTAGCACTCGCTGACGCGGTCCAACACCTCGAGCGTGGCTCCGACGGTGGCGGCGGCGCCCAGCGCCAGGCGGTAGGGCTTGAAGTTGAACAGCCCCTTGAAATAATTGCCATAGTGGCGGCGGAGGCTGAATACCGCCGTGCGCTCGCCGTAGAAGTCGGCGGCCGCCAGCAGGTGGCGGCGGCAGACGTCGACCCGCTCCTGCACCGTGATTTCGCGCTCGGGCAGCCCGTCGAAGGCGCGCCGGCACTGCTCGAACAGCCAGGGGTTGCCCACCGCGGCGCGGCCTATGAGGATGCCGTCCACCCCGTGCCGGCGCCACTGCTCCACGGCCTGCGCCCCGCTGGCGATGTCGCCGTTGCCGAAAACGGGGATATGTATGCGGGGATTGTTCTTCACCTGCCCTATCATCGTCCAGTCGGCCACGCCGCCGTACATCTGCGCCTTGGTGCGGCCATGGATGCTGAGGGCGGCGATGCCCGTGTCCTGCAACGCCTCGGCGAAGTCGGTTACGGGCATGGTGTCGGCACTGTAGGCCAGGCGTGTCTTGACCGTTACCGGCAGCGGGCTGCGGCGCACCATGGCGGCGGTGATGGCCAGCATCCTGGGTATGTCCTGCAGGATGCCGCTCCCCGCGCCGCGACCCGCCACCTTGCGTACCGGGCAACCCCAGTTGATGTCGATGAAGTCGGGCTCGGCCTGCGCCACCACGTCCAGGCACCGCAGCAGCTCCTCTTCGTTGGCGCCGAACACCTGTATCCCTATCGGCCGCTGCTCCGGGGTGAAGCGCATCTTGCGCAGGCTCTTCTCGGCGTCGCGGTTCAGCGCCTCGCTGGCGATGAACTCGGTTACAAGCCAGTCAGCCCCCATCTCCTTGCACAGCTGGCGGAAGGGCATATCGGTTACGTCGTCCATAGGCGAGAGACCTATCACACAGTCTTTTGCGGGCAGTTTCAGTTCCATATCCGGAGGCAAAGATACGACTTTTTCGGAAAATTGTGTATCTTTGCATCACAAAACCCCCAACACAATAACCGCAAAAACCGCACTATCATGATGAAAATCAGATTTGAAGACAAAGAGCGCGTCATAGCCAACTTCATGGGCCACGACGTGGTAAGCGACGTCCCCGTAGCCATGGGCGGCGAGGACGCCGGCCTCAACCCCTTCCACCTCTTCCTGGCCAGCATCGGCAACTGCGCCGGCGTCTTCATGAAGATGTTCTACCGCAACCACAACATCCCGCTCGACGGCGCCGGCCTCGAGCAGGAATTCGAATTTCACGAGAACGGCATGCTGAAGAAGGTCGTTGTCAACGTCAACCCCGGCCCCGCCTTCCCCAGAGAGAAGCAGGCCGCCTTGCTGGCCATGCTCCGCAGCTGCAAGGTAAAGAAACACCTCGACCCCGGCATCGAATTCGAGTACATCGTCAAATAGCACCTCCGTGGACAAGACACTACAACTTCAATACCGGGAGTTTGCATCGATTGACGACCTCGCCGCCCCCGACCGCGCCCTGATGCAGGCCGCCATCGGGGCCACGGCCAACGCCTACGCCCCCTACTCGCACTTCCATGTCGGCGCTGCCCTGCGGCTGGCCGACGGCAGCGTGGTAATTGGCGCCAACCAGGAGAACGCCGCCTACCCCTCGGGGCTCTGCGCCGAGCGGACGGCCATCTTCGCCGCCTCGGCCCAGCGGCCCGAGATGCGCGACTACGAGGCCCTGGCCATCGTGGGGCGCGACGCCGACGGCACACTCTGCGAAGCCTCGCCCTGCGGTGCCTGCCGCCAGGTGCTGCTCGAGTACGAACAGCTCCAAGGGCACCCCCTGCGCGTGCTCTGCCACCTCCGCGGCGGCCGCGTCCGCGTGCTGCCCTCCGTGGCCACCCTCATGCCCTTCGGCTTCTAGACCCAACAAAAAAACGCACCCCATACACTAATCCGCATCCCGCAGCGTTATTGCAGCAAAACAAAAAACCATCCCTATGGAACTCACCCCCACCCTGAAAGAGCTCGTCTTCGAAAAGAGCCTGCTGAAACAGACCGTCTACAAGGCCACCCGCGAAGCCTTCGACCTCTTCCGCACCAACACCCGCGACCTCATACGCCAATTCCAGGAGGCGTGCCAGACCGACGGCAAGAACATCGCCTTCGAGTTCACCAACCGAGGCGACTTCGAGTTCGAGGTCAAGTTCGCCGGCGACATCCTCATCTTCATGATGCACACCAACGTCTTCGAGTTCTCGCGCGACCACCAGGTGATGAAAACCCCCTACGTGCGCGAAGACCCCAGGCGGTCCTACTGCGGCGTCATCCACATCTACAACTTCCTTGCCGACAGCTTCGCCTACCAGCGCGACAACGACCTCGGCTACATGATCGGGCGCGTCTTCGTCAACCACGAGAAGCACTACTTCATCGAGGGCAAACGCGAACTCGGCATGCTCTACACCAACTTCAACACCTCCGTCATCACCCCCGAGACCGTCCAAAACATCATCGAATCCTCCATCGAGTACACCACCAATTTTGATCTTTTGACCCCCCCCTACGACGAAGTCAAGCTGGTCTCGGTGGGCGAAATGCGTACCACTTTTGACAAAAAAATGCTCGTCACCGCCAAGCGCTTAGGATTTCGTTTTCAGGCAGATAGCGAATAGTCCGACAAGGTTGTCAACAACCCATGGTGAAAAAAATTTTGCCATGTCGGAAAATGTTCGTAATTTTGCACCCGCTTTTGAACGGAAAAAAGCAGTGAAAAAGCACCTGCCGCGTTCGTCTAGTTGGCCCAGGACGTAAGATTTTCATTCTTAAAATCGCGGGTTCGAATCCCGCACGCGGTACAATATAAAATATATAGAAAAGAACAAGTAACAATTTATGGCACACCACAAGTCTGCAAAAAAGAGAATTCGCTCCAGCGAAAAGAGAAGAGTTGAGAACCGTTACTACGCCAAGACCATGCGCAACGCCCTGCGCGACTTCCGTGCACTGGAAGACAAGGCCGCAGCCACCGAACGCCTCCCCAAGATGATTTCCATCATCGACAAACTGGCCAAGCGCTCGGTCATCCACAAAAACAAGGCCTCCAATCTCAAGTCGAAACTCATGCGCAAAGTCAACGCCATGTAACCTCCCTTGATTCAACCCCTCAAGCCGACCCAAAACCTGGGTCGGCTTTTCTTTTTCCCCCTCCCGGGACGGCCCTCGCCGCACCCCTTCCCCACCCCACCCCCCGGCGAGGCGGAAAAGGGTATTAAGAGAGGAAGAAGAGGGGAAGAAGAGGATGCCTCTTATGTGCTAGTTGTCAACCATTTGCAAAAGTACCTTTTCGGGCGTTTTTTCGGAAAAAAACCATTTTTTCCACCCGCTTTTCGACGCGCACGCAGCAGGCTGTATGTCAGCGTGTTGTCTACTTTATTTGCAAAATATGGAAAAAGTGTGTATTTTTGCAATTTCGGAAATCAAAAAAGTACCAATAATAACACATTAAACAATCGAACATTATGGCAAAAGAAGTCAACGATGCCAATGCACAGAAGCTGGAGAAGCTCAAAATACTGCAAAGCACCCTGGACAAGATTGAGAAGAACTACGGCAAGGGTTCCATCATGAAACTGGGCGACCGCCCCAACGAGCAGCTCGACGTCATCCCCACGGGCAGCATCAGCCTCGACACCGCCCTGGGCGTGGGCGGCTTCCCGCGCGGCCGCGTCATCGAGATATACGGCCCCGAGTCGTCAGGTAAGACCACTCTGGCCATCCACGCCATCGCCGAGTGCCAGAAGCAGGGCGGCATCGCGGCCTTCATCGACGCCGAGCACGCCTTCGACAGCTTCTACGCCAAGAAGCTGGGCGTCGACATCGACAACCTCCTCGTCTCCCAGCCCGACAACGGCGAGCAGGCTCTCGAGATAGCCGACAACCTCATCCGCTCCGGCGCCATCGACATCATCGTCATCGACTCCGTCGCCGCCCTCACCCCCAAGGCCGAAATCGACGGCGACATGGGCGACAGCAAGGTGGGCCTCCAGGCACGCCTCATGAGCCAGGCCATGCGCAAGCTGACCGCCACCATCAGCAAGACCAACTGCTGCTGCATCTTCATCAACCAGCTGCGCGAGAAGATAGGTGTCCTCTTCGGGAACCCCGAGACCACCACCGGTGGCAACGCGCTGAAGTTCTACGCCTCGGTGCGCGTCGACATACGCCGCACCCAGGCCATCAAGGATGGCGACCAGAACATCGGCAACCGCGTCAAGGTGCGCATCGTGAAGAACAAGGTGGCCCCCCCGTTCCGCACCTGCGAGTTCGACCTGATGTTCGGCGAAGGCATCTCCAAGCTGGGCGAAATCATCGACCTGGGCGTCGACCTGGAGGTAATCCGCAAGAGCGGCTCGTGGTTCAGCTACGGCGAGAGCAAGCTGGCCCAGGGACGCGAAGCCCTCAAGCAGCTGCTGCGCGACAACCCCGAGCTCTGCGAAGAACTCGAGGGCAAGATACGCACCGCCCTGCAGAACAAGTCCGAAGAATAACCCATCAAAAGCCATAAAGCTATGAAAAGAGTATTTGCACTGCTGCTGACGCTGGCCTGGCTCCCCCTGTGGGGCCAGGTGGCGCTGCCCGACAGCACCCAACGCACCGTACCGGCCGACAGCGTGGCCGTGGACGAAGACGACGCGGACGACGGCCCCAACGTCATCGGTGCCCAGCCGGCACCTCGCCGATCCAAAGGCGAAGCCAACATTATCGGCTCCCCGGTCTACTACAATACCGACGGCACCGTGCGCGGCAGCAGCCAACCTGCCCGTATGCCCTCGCACCGCAGCCGTCCCGCCATGCCCGAGCGCCACTACCTTAACAACGTGGGGCTCAACTTCAGCAGCTTCTTCCTTGAGGTGGAAGCCGCCTTGGGGCAACGCAGCGCGCTGGGCTTGAACTTCACCTACCTGCCCGAACGCTGGGGTATCTACGGCTCGGCCCTCTTCGGCCCGTGGCGCGAATACTTCTCCGTGGGTCCCGCAGTGCGCCTCTCGGGTCTGCAGAGCAGTGTCGACTGGCACCTCTACTCCGGCCTCACCTTCGGCCACCGTGTGGGAGGCGAGATAGGCTTCCGCGTGGCGGCTCCCTCGCATAGCAGCGAATTCTGCTGGAGCTCAGCATCACTGGGCATGGCCGTCATCGACGGCCACAGCTACCTCACACTGGGCCTCAGCCTCGAACTATCGGCCATCCTCGGCCTATCACTCTTCCTTTGGTAATCCCCCATGTACACCATCGACGAACAACGCGAAGAACAGGAGATTCAGGCCCGCTACGACGAACTGGTGGATGCCTGCCAGGCCCTCAAGCCCCTCACCCCCGACGAGGAGATGGGCATCCTGCGCGCCTACCAGATGGCCAAGAAGGCACACGCCGGCACACGCCGCAAAAGCGGTGAACCCTACATCTTCCACCCGCTGGCCGTGGCACTCATCGCCGTCAAGGAGGTCGGCCTCGGGCCTACGGCCGTCATCTGCGCCCTGCTGCACGACGTGGTGGAGGACACCGACATCACCGTCGAGGAACTCCGCGTGCTCTTCGGCGACCGCGTGGCCAACATCGTCGACGGCGTTACCAAGATAGAGGACGTCATGGTGTTGCAGCAGACCGAGAGCAAGCAGGCCGAGAACTACCGCAAGATACTGCTCTCGATGTGCAACGACGCCTACGTCATCTTCCTCAAGCTCTGCGACCGGCTGCACAACATGCGCACCCTCGACTCGATGAAGGAGACCAAGCGCTTCATCATCGCCAGCGAGACCTCCTACCTCTACGTGCCCCTGGCCCACCGCCTGGGCCTCTACACCATCAAGACCGAGCTGGACGAGTTGGTGATGAAATACACCAATCCGGAGAAATACGCCGAGATAGCGGCCAAAATCGCCGCCACGGCAGGCACCAGCGAGCGGCTGGAAGAGTGCCTGGTGCAACCCGTGCGCCAGATGCTCGACTCGGCAGGATGCGAGTACACGCTCAAGACCCGCGTCAAGTCGGTCTACAGCTGCTGGAAGAAAATCGAGAACAAGCATGTGGCCTTCGAGGAGATATTCGACCTCTACGCCATGCGCATCATCCTCAAGGGGGTGCCCCGCGAGAAAGAGAAAGAGGAGTGCTTCCGCGTCTACGCCCTCATCTCGGGCCAGTTCGAGCCCAACCCCAAACGCTTCCGCGACTGGATCACCCACCCCAAGAACAACGGCTACGAGAGCCTCCAGACCACGGTGATGACCCCCATCGGCCGCTGGGTGGAGATACAGATACGCACCGAGCGCATGGACACCATCGCCGAGAAAGGCATGGCAGCCCACTTCCTATACAAGGAGGCCCATCCCGAAGAGCAGCTGGAAAACAACCCCGTCGAAGAGTGGCTGCAGCAGATTCGCACCTCGCTCGAGCAGACCGACAAGAGCGCGCTCGACCTGGTGGAGGAGTTCAAGGAGGCGCTCTACACCAAGGAGATCTACATCTTCACCCCCAACGGCAAGACCATCACGCTGCCCAGCCGCAGCACGGTGCTCGACTTCGCCTACGCCATCCATACCGACCTCGGCGACCACTGCATCGGCGCCAAGGTGAACGCCCGCGTGGTGAGCCGCAACGAGCGCCTGCACACCGGCGACCAGGTGCAGGTGCTCACCACCGAGAACACGACGCCGCAGCAGGAATGGCTGACCGAATGCCAAACCCCGCGCGCCAAGGATGCCATCAAGGACTTCATCAAGGCGCACAAAAAGGAGCGTGCCGACGAAGGGCGCCGCCGCCTGCGCCTCTACTTCGACAAGCTGCACCTGAAAGACAACCGCCAGAACTGGGGACAGCTCAAGCGCTACCTCGGCAACCCGTCGGACATCGACGTGCTGTACAGCCTGGCCGTGGGCACCGTTACCGAGCACCAGGTGGCCGAGTGCTTCGGCAAGGCCCGTCCGGCACCCGACATGCTGTTCCTGAAGCAATACAAAGAGGTCTTCGAGGGGATGGGAAACAAAGCCCAGCGCCCACCCAACCTCGAACCCACCACACCCTTCTTGCTGGACAAGGACTACGAGCACCTGCCCACCGAGACAGCCCCCTGCTGCAAACCCGTGCAGGGCGACCAGGTGGTAGGTATCGTGCAGGAAGGCCGCATCATGGTGCACCGCACCAACTGCAAGGAAGCCATGCGCGAGATGGCCAACCACGAGAACCACATCGTGCGCGCCAAGTGGCGCCCGGGCGAGCAGCTGTCGCTGCTGACCGGCATCGCCCTCACCGCCATCGACCGCAAAGGGCTGCTGCAGGACATCACACGCCTCATCTCCGAAGAGATGGACCTCAACATGCGCGCCATCACCCTCGAAGCTTCCGAGGGCGTCGGGCGCGGCATCATCATGCTCTATATCAACAACCTGGACCACCTGTCCAGCCTCATAGAAAAGCTCCGCACCATCGATGGAATCGAAGACGTACGACGCATTTGAGCGCCTCAACACCATCCTGGACACCCTGCGCAAGGAGTGCCCCTGGGACCGCCAGCAAACGATGAAAAGCCTCCGCTACCTCACCATCGAAGAGGTGCACGAACTGAGCGAGGCCATCGTTGAAATTGAAAATCTGAAATTGAAAATTGAAAAGGGCGAGATTGACGACGAAACAGCAAAATCCCAATCTCCAATCCTCAATCATCAGCTTATGAAAGAGCTGGGCGACCTGGCCCTGCACCTCCTGTTCTATTGCAAAATCGCCGAGGAGGAAGGGCTATTCTCGCAGGCCGACGTCTACAACGCCATCTGCGACAAACTCATATCGCGCCACCCATTCATCTACGACCGCGAGAACTACCACGGCGAGAACTGGGAGCAGCTCAAGATGCGCGAGGGGCGGCGGAATGTGCTCGAAGGGGTGCCGGCAACGCTCCCCACGCTGATAAAGACCATCCGCATGCAGGAAAAGGTGGCGGGCAGCACAGAGAACACCATGCAACCCACCGAGATGACCGAGGAGGAATACGGCCAGAAGCTGTTCGACCTCGTGGACTGGGGCCGCCGCCACGGCCTCAACGCCGACGACGCCCTCTGCGCCGCCAACCGCCGCTTCGCCGAAAGCCACAGCGGCAGGCCAGCGGATATGTAGGAAACAACAGAAGTGCTTAAACGGTGCACTTTGCAGCACCGAGGTGCGCCTGGCCGAGCAGGGCACAGGGCGTTACAGGCTCGACTTCGCCGGTGTCCCGCAGCCACGCGGCAGCCGGGTGCTCACCCTCACCACCGCCTCCGGCCGCCAGCATACGCTGCGGCTGATGACGGCCTGGGAATGACAGCGCCTTATTACACGACAACCCTGACAACAGAGACAACTTTGGAAAGCGCGACATGCGCTTTCCTTTTTTTGTGAGGAAGTTATTCGCAATGGCTTTGGAGTGACGGATGCGGTCGACAATTACGGTGTCCTCCTCGATGTGGAAGATCGTCTGGTGAATGAGATTTATAAGTATTTGATTTTCAGTCATCTATATTTCCAATGGCTCATAAGCTTCCATATCCTTCCATATCCTTCCAGAGCCTTTGTATTCCCCTACCGTTCCCCTACCATTCCCCTAGGGAACCCCATGGCGTTGGGCGCAGCAGGCCCACCGGATGCAGTTCCGCGAGATGGTGCAACTGGTCGGCCGCAGGCACGGGGGTTGAGGTCCGGAGTGCCGTTCCGACAGAGCACCGTGAAACAGGCTCCCTACAAAAGCAGCCCGAGCCCCGCGGGACGCGGGGCTCGGGTGCTCCCCCTCACCTGGAAGGAGCGGGAGCCGGAGGGTGAGGCCGGTTGTTACTTCACCACCAGCTTGCGCACGGCCGTCTGGCGCATGCCCGCGATGCTGACGGAGGTGTGGGCGGGGTTCGGGTAGAGGCTGATGATACAAAAACTTACTTGTTGTAGCGCTGGCACTCCTTGGGAGTAACACAGGTGCCGGTGGCGCGGGCCACGAGAATCTTCTCGGGCAGCACCTCGGCGGCCGAGTCGCTGATGTCGGGGCGGGGCTTGATGACCTTGTAAGCCTCGAAAGCCATCTTGCGGCTGGTATTGCCGACATGGGTGATTTCGCCGTAAGCCTCGATGTAGTCGCCGGCGTATACCGGAGCCTTGAACTCGACCATGTCGTAGGCACAGAACAGACCCTCGTCGCCGTCCTGGATAATGAGGAGTTCGGTGGCCACATCGCCGAAGAGGTGAAGCATGTGTGCGCCGTCGACGAGATTGCCGCCGTAGTGTGCGTCCTTGGCGCTCATACGGACGCGGAGCATAGATTTGACTGCCATAATTTGAGGTTTTTATTGTTTGTTGGATGAAAATTTCGGACTGCAAAGATACAACCTTTTATCGGTTCGGCAAAATAATTTTTCTTCCCATACCGTAAAATGCCATAGGCGCAAGCCCACAGGTGCGGTGCCGGAGTCCCTCGTAGGGGCGAATCATCATTCGCCCCCCATACGGAAGGTGCACATCATGTCGGGCGAATGATGATTCGCCCCTACAGAACACCATGACTCCCAACTCCCAGAATGTCATTTCTACTCCCCCTCTAAGCTAGAGGGGGGTGGCTGACGCCAGGCGGACGGGGGCGTGTGCCAATTGTCTACAGGCTACACACTCCTCCGTCCGCGCTCCGCGCGTCCACCTCCCCTAGCTTAGGGGAGGAATTAGGTGTGTCCCGCCATCCCCTGTTGGGGGCGAATCATCATTCGCCCCCCCATGCGGAAGGTGCACATCATGTCGGGCGAATGATGATTCGCCCCTACAGAGTGCTATGTCTCACCGAACTCTTATTTAAATTCAACATTTATTGCTTGTAGACATGTCGTATAGCTGCAGCAACTTATCGGACCGAATCCGCTCTCGCCCGATTGCACCTGCCCCGTTACAAACCATTCCTTTTCAAGGTACTCTTCCATATTTTGCCTAAACTGCTCGGCAAAATCTTCAGAAAATACTATGGATAACAAGAGTGAATTATCGCTTCCCTGCCGAGTTGAACTGCCTACCAGCACAATCTTATTGAAATACCCGGGTCTAATGTTGTGGCTCGACATCCACCAGTTTGGATACGGATCGTCCTTGCTCACAAACCCCTTGACTTTCAGTGTGTCTCCCTCATGCCGATCCGCCGTTTTCTTGTGGCAGTGGAAATAGCCAACCACGTCGGCCACGCTGTTGTAGTCAGTCCAGGAGATACTAACATCCGCCGGGGCATACTCGACACAGCCAGTCGGCTTCTCTTTGCACCCTGCCAACAATACCAGCAGCGGCAGCAGGGGTATTAAAAATCTTGGTTTCTTCATGAATTTTAATCTTTATAGGTTAATATCGTATCAAAGTCGAAGTAATAGTTGAAAGCCGGACATCTGGACACATTGCTGTATGGGTATGATTCCAGGAATCGGCTCATCGGGCATGCAACCAGCACGGCTTTGACGTATGCCTTCCTTGTAGTGTCAGGGGATGATGCATATCCTTGGAGGATATTCTCGGAAGTTACGTCCGTTGTATCGTCCACCAAGTAATACATGCCACCACCCTCGAGCAGCAGCGACAATTTGGAACGGAAGTATCCGCAGAGTAGTACAGTGTCGCCCGCGTGCATTGATACAGTGCTGTCGTAGGCATAGAAACGTGGGCCGAAATAGTTGAGTGTTGTGCTTACACTGTTGTATGCATTCCAATCCTCTAGCGATGCTGGCGAGTACATCTTCCATGCGCCCCTAGCGTCGGCTGGTGCATAATGTTGGTAGCCATCGCACTCTGTCGGCTTCTCTTTGCACCCTGCCAGCAGGGGCAGCAGGAGCCATAAATATTTTGTTTTCATAGTGTTTTTCGTTCCTTGTTTTTTGTCGGTCTTTTTCATCGTGTTTATTGTTTTTAGTCGTTTGTTATGTTTTATGTATTAACTCATAACTCTTAACTCATAACTCCAAACTCACGGAAGGGCGACCACCTTGCGGGCTTTGTGGCCGGGGGTGTGGACGAGGTAGATGCCGGCGGCGGGGAGGCGCAGGGTGGCGGCGGGGCCGTGGTAGAGGGTGCGGCCCAGGGCGTCGAGCACGCGCACCGGCGCGCCGTCCGCGGCGGCCACCTGCAGGTCGAGGCCGCGCACCGCCACCGTCAGGCCGTCCGATGCCTCTGCCTCGCCGATGCCGTCGCAGTCCTCCACATAGTGGTAGCGGTCGCCCCATCCCAGCAATGCAGCCCCGCGGTACACCTCCGCCATGCCGCAGGGCAGGTAGACCGTGTCCAGGCTGGGCATCGCATCGGGGTACAGCCGCGGCGGGTTGCCCTCGCCGAAGCGCACCGCCGTCGCGCCCCGGATGGCAATGGAGCCGATGGCTTCGGGGGCACCCTCGAATTCCAGATAGCTGACCCTCCAGGACAGCGCATCGTACCCCACCATGCGCACCGTTGCCGGCAGCGGCGGCAGGCTGGTCAATAGATTGCAGGACATGAAAGCCTCCGAGTGTATCTCGCGCAGGCGGTTGCCGAAGGTTACAGACCGAAGGAGGCTGCATTGTACAAAAGCCGCCTTCGGGATGACCTCCAGGCTGTCGGGCAGCACCACCGAGGTGATTTTGCAGGCGGAGAAGGCGTAGGGTTCCAGCTCGCGCACTCCCTGTGGTAACACCAGGTCGCCTCCCAGCTTGCTTAGGGCGAAGGCGCCGTACTTGATTGATTTCAACGTGGACGGTATATTGACCTTGCTCCATATATCGCTAAAGGCGAAGGCGCCAATCACCTCCAGCCCCTCGGGCAGCGTGATGCTGTCCAGCTGGCGCTCCCATTCGCAGAAGAGGCAGTCGCCGAGCACCTTCACCCCCTCGGGCACCGTGTAGGTGTTCTGCACGGCGGGCAGTTGCACCAGCAGGAGCGTGTCGCCGTCCATGCTCATCAGCTGTCCGTCCTCCACGCGGTAGTGGGGGTTGGCGGGGTTCACCGTCAGGCTGAACGGCACGGTGGGCCGAAGGCTCACGGGGCATCCCTCTATACGCTTCACCGAAGCCGGAAGCTCCACCTCCCAGCGGTAGCTGCCAAGCCCGCATAAGCCTATCTCCTCCAGCCCCTCGGGCAGTGTCAGGGTGGTCAGCTGCGAGTTCACACTCCTCATCGCATAGGCCCCTATGCGGCGCACCGTGGACGGCAGCACCAGTGCCCCCTCCTCGCCCTGGTAGTTGTACGGGACGGCCACCAGCTCGGTGGTGTCGGCCGAATAGAGGAATCCGTCGACCGAGCAGTAGTGCCGGTTGCCCTCGTCCACCGTGAAGTGCGACACCCTGGCCTTTTCGAAGGCATTCGCGTCGATATGCTCCACCGCGGCGGGGATATAGAGGTTGGGATACGTGCCGGCGATGGAGTTGCTCCCTATCCGCCGCAACGAGCTGGGCAGGCGCACACTGTCTACCCGTGAAGCCCACATACAGTCATCCCCCAAATCCAGCACCGTCTCCGGCAGCACCGTTGTAAGGATATCTATGAGCGCTCTCGGACCGATACGTGTAACCGCGTAGGTCTGCCCCTCGTGGGATACCCTGGCCGGCACTGTCGCAAACCGCCCCGGCGGCGTGCATTCGCCTTGGCAGGGCACCAGCTCCACCGTGCTGTCGCTTGTCGGGTGGAACCACATGGAGTCCACCTTGAACGCACCCACGAACTCGCGGGTCATCTGCGGCTGCGACTGGGCGGCCGCTCCCACCAGCAGCACCGCCGCTAACATTATTGTCCTTTTCATGTTGTTTTGGTTTTTAGAGGTTAATTAATAATCTTAATCTAAAAGGATTGGAGGGTAAGGCTCCGTGCGACAGAGCCTTACCCTGGGAAGGTTTATTTTTTGAAACGAATGACTAGGTCGTCGCCACGCATGAAGATGGGGTAGTTGCCGGCAGGAATGTAGTCGGTGTCTATCAGTTTGAGCAGCTCGGGAGCCATGATGGGGCAGTCGTGTTTTATTTCGATGAAACCTCGGTTTAGGAAGCTTTGGTATATCCCCCTGCGAGCCGGACTGATGTTTTGTTGTACATAGTCTTCGTATACCATCTCTGAAATCCCGTATGCCTCCTCGATATCCATAAGCCAGGTATTGTCGGGGTCGTATTCGGATTCAAATGAATAGTAGCAGAACTCTATGGGATTTTCCAACCATTCCACACAGCAACTGTAGCCCTCATTCAGCCACCATTCATGCGGAGTTAGTCGAATTTCCTCACGCTTTGTAGAATTCTCGTGGGGCGTGTTTTCTGTTGTTTCCGTCTTGTTGCAGCTGACGGTGATGGCGGTGGTGGCGAGGCCGGCGATGGCGGCGGCGATTAAGAAAATGTTCTTCATTGTGTTTAGTGTTTTTGATTGTTTATAATGTTTGTTTTTGTGTCTGCCCTCGATGCTATGCGGGGGATGTCTTTGTCGGGCGGACACTTCCCTCCGCACAATAAAGTCGGTCTCGCTGCGTTGTCTTTTTATTATGTTTTTCGTTCTTATTTATAATTGAACCGATATGTGGCACTTTCTCCACCCGTGGTGATTGTTTTTGATGTCGGGAATCCATCGGCATCATAAGTATATGAGCATTGTCCATTGCCTTGAATGAGGGTGGTTGCGTTATTCTCGCACCAACAGAAAGCATAACCGATAAACAGGACGCTGTAGCCAAGCACTCCCTCGAAAATCATATTTGTTATGCTCATGGTCTCCATACCCATCGGGAAGCGCATCGGATTTGGTTTGTCGTCGTACTGCATATTGCTGTAAAGGGGCTGGCCGTCGCAAGTGACGGAGACGACGTTGCCACCCTTCCATTCGAAAAGGTAGGTGTTGGTCTCCACGCTTCCGTAATCCTTGATTTTGTTGGCCTGCACAGTTGACACATGGCCGTCGTCGGAGTAAGAATAGACCAATTCACACGGCACAACCTCGTCAAAGGTTTGTTGGCATAGGTTCTCCGTTGCCCTCATCGGTAGCATGAATGTCTGGCGCTTTAGTTTCCCATCCGCGCCATAGTGATAGTGCATTGCGCCTTCGGTGTAAACAGTGCCTGCGCCATCGTATGGATAGGTTCGCGTCAGGCGCCCGTCGTCATATTCAAGAACGGTGCGGCCAAGTGACGTTCCGTCATACATCGTGCAACTGATTTCTTTTAGCAAGTCCTCTTCCCAGGTGAAGTCGTAAGTCAGATAGTCAAATGTGCCCACGCTGTGGACAATGTGGCTAATCTTCTTTGTAGGCCACATTTCTGTCGTGGATGAACCTGGAGTGCCTCCCGTAGTCGACGGGTCTTTCTGACAGCCCACAGCCGCCAGGCTCAGCGCTGCCAGCAGCGCTACGGTTCTGATTGGTTTGTTCATAACTTTGATTGTTTAAATGTTTATTTATTTTTGTTTTTTATTGGTGTATGTCCTTCTTCAAATTGGTGAATAGTTACGGCATCTATTTGTTTTTCATTTTCTATATTAAACACACATAATTGCTTTTTTGCATACAACACTGAAACAACATCATTATTCGTCAGCACACTGTCCATCGTAAACGCATAGTTATTTTTGGGGGCAAGCCATATTTCCATTTCAAGATTTTTTCCTAATATTTCTATCACTTCCGGCGGCGGTGGTGTGGCGTTGAAGTCTTTCTGTAGCCGCTCCCACCCCTCGTCGTCCCGCGCCTCGAGGAGCGTTACGTCCACCTCCACGCTGTCGTTGACCCGGAAGTTGCGCAGGAAGGTGGCGGCGACATGCCCGTCGTCGGCATATTTCTTGTACACCTCACTCACATACAGGGAGGGGAACAGGTGCGGCCAGAACCCCGCCAGGAGGATGCCGCCCGTCGCTACCAGCAGGAAGAGGGAGTAGACGCGCCAGAATTTTTTTCTGTCTCGTGTTTCCATACCGCTAGGCCATTTCCATCATATTATATACACGCTGGCTGGCCACCTGGAGACCCTCGGCCCCATAGGCCGTCGGCTGGTGCAATAGCACATAGTCCGCCGTGCCCGATGCGAAGAACATCACCGCTGCGATGCATGCCGCCGAAAGATAGTCGTGTGCCGCGGAGCGGCGCCGCTCATATTGCCGGACCCACTGCTCGAGTCCCTCGACCGACCTCGCACGCAAGGCGGCCTCCATGCCGGCCAGTTGCCGCACAGTCGCCTCGCGCTCGGCCATCTTGGCCAACATTTCTTCTCTTTTTTTCATTGTGAATTGGTTTTTATGGGTTATTAATAAATGGTTTTGCTGATTTCCCTCAATTTGGCCAAAATCTTGTCCCTGCGGCGCGACACGGTGGAGACCGACACGCCCAGCTCGGCCGCTATCTCGTGCTGCCGGTAGCCGTCGAGTTCCCGCTGCAGCAGGGCGCGTTCCTGCGGGGTGAGGTAGGACATGAGTTCGACCAGCTGCTCGCGGCAGTGGTGCTGCTCCTCGGCCAACTCCACGGCCAGCGAGAGCTGCTCCGTAGGCACCTGCCTGGCGGCCTCATCGCGCTCCAGGTTGTACAGCACGCTGCGGGTGGTCATCACCACCCAGGCTTCCTCCTCGAGCGGTGTGGCATTGGTGCGCAGGCGGTCCAGCCGCTTCCAGAGTGTGGCCGACACATCCTGCACCAGGTCGCGGCAGCGCTCTATGTCGCCATGGCTATGCCGCCAGCACAGCCACCAGATAATCTTGCGGTGGCGCAGCACCAGGGTTTCGTAGGCCCGATAGAGTTGGATGGCAATATTGGTACTCATACTGCAATGTGGCAATCATTTATATATATAATACTCAAATTTTTGAAAAAATTTGCATGGAATTGAAAATTTAACATACTTTAACATTCGTACTTTTGATTATATTAGGGTGTCCCGGCACCCCATGTAGGGGCGAATCATCATTCGCCCGATATGATGTGCACCTTCCGCACGCGTGTGGGCGAATGATGATTCGCCCCTACAGAGCACCATGACTCCCAATTCCCAGAATGTCATCTCCAACTCCCCCTCTAAGCTAGAGGGGGTGGCCGCCGCCAGGCGGACGGGGGCGTGTGTCAATTGTCCACAGGCTACACACTCCTCCGTCCGCGCTCCGCGCGTCCACCTCCCCTAGCTTAGGGGAGGAATTAGGTGTGTCCGGGCACATCATGTCGGGCGAATGATGATTCGCCCCTACATGACAGATATTTCCAAAATCCCATCCCCTGTTGGATGGAGGGTTCAAAGCTGCTGTGCCAGCGCGGCGGTGAGGCTGCTGGCGCCGATGCGGAAGGTGGAGGGGTGGAGGTAGCCGTCGCCCATAATCCGCTGCGCCATACGGGCGTAGCCCATGGCCTGGTCGGGGGTGCGTATGCCGCCCGCGGCCTTGAAGCCCACGGTGCGGCCTGTCATTCTTCGGTGTTCTGCGATGGCGGTGAGCATGGTCTCGGCAGCCTCGGGCGTGGCGCCGGTGGCGATTTTGCCGGTGGAGGTCTTGATGAAGTCGGCTCCGCCGGCGATGGCCAGTGCGGCGGCTCTCCTGACTAGGTCTGTGGTGGTTAGCTCGCCGGTCTCGAGGATGGCTTTGAGGTGGCGTGTGCCGCAGGCCTCCTTCATGGCGGCCACCTCGTCGCGCACCAGGTTGTCCTCGCCGCAGAGCAGGGCGCCGCGGCTGACGACGATGTCCACCTCGTCGGCTCCCTGCGCGACGGCATATTTCACCTCCTCGACCTTGAGGTGCAGCGGCAGCTGCCCGTGCGGGAAGGCGCCGGCCACCGAGGCCACGCGGATGCCGCTGCCGTCAAGCAGACGCCTCGCCACAGCCACAAAGCGCGGATAGACGCACACGGCAGCGACCTTGAGCGGGGAGTGCAGTATTTCCCGGCAGAAGGCTTCGACCGAGGCATCGCTGTCGGTGGCGTTCAGCGTGGTGTGGTCGATGCATGCGAAGAGCCTACGCATCAACGTTTTGTCAAACTCTTTCAATTTTCAATTCTCAATTTTCAATTTGACTGATCTTCTCCACACGGCGGGTGTGGCGTCCGCCCTCGAACTCGGTGCCTAGATATTCGTCCACGATGGCCATGGCAGTCTCCTCGCTGATGAAGCGGGCGGGCATGGAGAGCACGTTGGCGTCGTTGTGCTGGCGGGCCAGGTGGGCTATCTCGGGTGTCCAGCAGAGGGCACAGCGCACGTGGGGGTACTTGTTGACGGTCATCTGCACGCCGTTGCCGGAGCCGCAGATGACGATGCCGCGGCGGTAGTCGCCTCGCTCGATGGCGCTGCCCACTTGGTGCGCATAGTCGGGGTAGTCGCAGCTGTCGGTGCTGTCGGTGCCGCAGTCCTTCACCCCGAAGCCCTTGCTGTAGAGGTGGTCGATTACTTTGAGCTTGAGTTCGTATCCGGCGTGGTCGCACGCTATAGGAATAATTTCTTGCATAACGGTCGGTGTTTATAACTTTTTCAGGGTGCAAAATTACAACATTTTTGCAACTTGCTGGCCATGAGAAACTATAAATTATCAACACATTTTCTACCATGTGGCCTAAAAGTCTGTCTTCCAAACGGTCATATTTTTTAAACACGGGACGGTTGAAAGCGTTGTCAATTGCTGTGGGCATCGGTGTTCATAACTCCGGCGCGATGCGGCGATGTTGAAAACCTACCACTTTTCAGAACCTTTCGACAGCCTTTTCGACATGGTTTTCAAAATGCATGCAACTCGTTATCAAATAGTTGTTGCGTTATCAACCAAATTAACAACCATAATAAAATTCCAAAAAAATTAATAAAGGAAAAGGGATTTTTTTTTAAATGGCTCATATGGTTCCATATCCTTCCAGTGCCTTTGTATTCCCCTACCGTTCCCCTACCATTCCCTTACCGTATACTTCCCGTTTTTCACTTTTCGGTCTCCGATTCGTATTTTTTTCGTATTTTTGCATTTTGATTTTAAACCTACGCGACATGACAGACCAGCAATACCGTGAGGAAATCCTCCGCCTGAAGCAAGAGAAGAATGCCGTCATCCTCGGCCACTACTACCAGCGCCACGAGATACAGGCGCTGTCCGACCACGTGGGCGACAGCCTGGCCCTGGCCCAGCGAGCTCAGGAGGCCACGGCCGACATCATCGTCTTTTGCGGCGTGCACTTCATGGCCGAGACCGCCAAGATACTCAACCCCCAGCGCAAGGTGCTGCTGCCCGACATGGAGGCCTCCTGCTCGCTGGCCGAGAGCTGCCAGGGGCCCGACTTCGCCGCCTTCAAGGCCCAGCACCCCGACCACATGGTTATCTCCTACATCAACTGCTCGGCCGACATCAAGGCCCTCTCCGACCTCATCTGCACCTCCGGCAATGCCGAGAAACTGGTGCGCTCGCTGCCCGAGGACCAGAAGATTATCTTCGCCCCCGACCGCAACCTGGGTGGCTACATCAACCGCGTTACCGGCCGCAATATGCTCCTCTGGGACGGTGTCTGCACCGTGCACGACGCCATGCAGGCCGAGGGCATCCTCAAAATCAAGGCCGCCCATCCCGACGCACCCGTCATCGCACACCCCGAATGCAACCCCGCCCTGCTGGCCGTAGCCGACTTCATTGGCTCCACCAAGGCCATGCTCAACTACATTGAAAAGTCCGACAGCCGCAAGATTATTGTGGCCACCGAGACCGGCATCCTCTACGAGATGCGGCGCCTGCGCCCCGACATCGAGTTCCTCACCCTGCGCGACGACAAAAGCTGCGCCTGCGACGACTGTGCCTATATGAAGCTCAACACGCTGGAAAAACTCTACCTCTGCCTCCGCGACGAGCAGCCCGAGATACTCATGACCCCCGACATGATTGAGGCCGCCAAGCGCCCCATCGTCCGCATGCTCGACATGAGCCGCCAGCTGGGGATAATCAAGTAAGAAACTGTTTTAATTCAAAACAGTTTCTAAAAGAAAACAGGGAGAGCGCCTGGCAATTCCGGGCGCTCTCCGATTGTTCTTGTTCTTTCGCTTGCTAGAAGCGCACGCCGTAGGTGAGCATCAGGCTGTAGCCGCCAAACAGAAGGTTGGTGTTCTTTATGTAGCCGGCCGGGAGTTCGAAGTTGTTGTCGGAATGTGAAACGTAAAGCACAGAGGCGTTGACACCCACATAGAGTCCGCCGGAGAACAGGTAGTTCACTCCCAACTCCATCTCGCCGAACATTCCGTATCGGGTTTGGAAATTCCCCTCGTCAAGATAGCTGTAATGGACATCGCAGACGGAGAGACCTAACCTGGCGCCTGCCATGATTTCGAATCGTTTTCCTATTCGTTCGTTGAGGCGCAACATAGGCCCTACCATGTACATTTTTGTGCTTTCATCCAGCCCTGCGCCGGGGGTGCTGAAAGAGGCTTGCTGGTAGCGAAGACCCAGCATGGCTGTCGGTTTCAGACGGTATCCAACGTGCAGGGCTACACCCAGTGTGCTGTAGCTTGGGACATTGTCTTGGGCGAGGGAAACACCGGGGTAGTTGACCATGGTGGTTATTCCCGTGGATGCGCTCAGCTCGAACCTTTCGGTCTTCTCCTCTTGTGCCATGGCCGACCCGAAGAGCAGCAGTCCGGCGATGAGAATGATTGTGTGTTTCATTTGGAATTATTGTTTTGGGTTAATAATCAATCTAACAATAGATTAAATTGAAAAATAGGAACAGAAATTATTGTTGTGCTTGGAATTGTATAAAATCATAGGATGGTGTCTACATTGTATCCGCGGGGCGAAAGGTGAATGTATGGTGATATTCGGTGATGGTATTATGGTCGCAGACGGTTTTCTTTACAGTGTCTGTTGTCCAGGCGTTGGGGTTGAGCCAGCGGTTGTTTTCGTTGGGTGTGTTGGCATTAAGATCCCATATTGCAGCAATGCCCATGTCATCTCGAAGCCATAGGAGGTAGTTCACAACATATCCTCTGTGCCACATGACTCTGACTTTTTCTCTGATTATGCTGTCGGCTGAGACTTTCCCGGCAGACAGAAAGGAATCTGTGTATGCTATAGAGGTAGGAGTGAACGGTCCTTCGAAGGAGTCATTATATTCAGAAAAGACATAGAAACTTATGTCTATCCCATCCTCTGCAGAAAAATGAGCCTGGCTAATACAATCTCCATTCTCATAGTCGCAATCCCATGCGAAGATTACGCAAGACACTGGTAGAATGCAGAGTGCAGCAAGGAAAATAATTTTGAGCACTTTTTTCATATATTATTGGTCGTCAAACATTTTGTATTGAAATGGTACCATTGTTTCTGGAGGCAAAACTACATATATTTCTACATATAGCAACTACCCGTTTGGGTAGAAATACGGGAGAAAGATGAATTTATACCCGAACGGGTAGTTTTTTTTGTATCTTTGCAAAAAAATTCAACCAACAATGGCTATCTATAAATCTCCCCACAAACTCGACAGCCTCACAGAGGAGGACTATCGTCAGGTGCAACCCGCCATTGGCAGCGCCGACGTCTTTGCCCGAATGATTACCCCCTGCGTCTATGTGGCCGACCTGGCCAGGGACAACTTCCTGTACGTCTCCAATTGCCTGTTGAAGCATTTCCGCTGCACACGCGACGAGGTGATGCCGCTAGGATACAGAATGTTTGAAAAGTATTTTGTCAAGGAGGCCGACGTGCGGCTGCTGCGCAAATTAGACACAGCAATTCATGCCGCCTACTGGCAGGAACACTCCGACCTGGCCGACGAAGTGTTTTCCGTCGATGTCAATATGAGCCTGGGTCGCAACGAGGTGATGGTACACTATAAGATAAGTGTCTTTGCCACCGATTGCGACGGCTTCCCCTGGTTGTTGTTGGGCATGGTGTCGCGCTCGGCCAGGCGCTCCGGCGGCCATATCATTGTGGGCAACGCCAAGTCGCACGAGCGGCACCGCTTTGTGGACGACGACGGCCCGGGCCACTGGGAGGCGATGCCCCACGACCACCTCTCCGACCTTGAGTTGGAGATGCTCTCGCTCTCGTCGCGTGGCTATTCGGTCGGCGAGATTGCCAGGATGCTGCACCGTTCGCCCGACACGGTGAGGTATTATCGCAAGCAGGTCTTTTCCCGTCTGGGGGTTGACAATGTGGCGCATGCTTTGGCCGTGGCCGACGAGCTCTGCCTTATTTAGCATCTAGCCTCCCCGCCTCTGCTGCAAAGGTATGCAACAATTTAGGATTGTGCAATTGTTTTTTTGCATTTTTTCCGCTGTGTGCTTTTTTCTTCGTATCTTTGCATCTTCAAACCGCATCCGATTATGACAGGACAACCCCAAGTATACGAAGCGTTGGAGCGTCTCGGCATCGCGTTCGACTACTACGAGCACCCCGAGGCGCCGACCATCGAGATTGCCCGCCAGTACTACCGTGGCGAGGGCACTACGCTATGCAAAAACCTCTTCTTCCGCAACCACAAGGGCAACCGCCACTACCTGGTCATCATGGACGCCCGTTTCCCGATGGACATCCACGACATGGAGCGCCGCCTCCGCCAGGGCAAGCTCTCCTTCGCCAGCCCCGAGCGCATGATGCGTTACCTGGGTGTGAGGCCCGGCAGCGTGTCGCTTTTCACGCTGGTGAACGATGTCAACCACGAAGTGTTTCTCTTTGTGGACAAGGGTCTGATGCAGGCCGAAAAGGTGGCCTTCCACCCCAACGACAACCGCGCCTCGCTGGTCATCAGCCGCGACGACATGCTGCGGTTCATCGAGAGCACGGGCAACCCTTGGGAGGTTGTCGACCTGTACGACCCGAATTGTTGAAAACCCAGAGGTTTCAATGTTTCACGTGAAACAACGAAAACACCTTCCGCTATACCGAATTTTGGAACAAAAAATTCATGACATATATCGAAATTTAAAACAAATTTGTATAATAGTCAACCGATACATATAGTCAACCCATGCAGAAAAACGAATACATAGTTGCCGAGCCGCAGGAGCTGCTGCCGTTCCTGATGGCCACGTTTGCCGGCAGTTCGAAGTCGAAGGTCAAGGAGATGCTGGCGCACAATGTCTACGTCGACGGCCGCCGCACCAGCCAGTTCAACTTCCCGTTGCAGAAGGGCATGAAGGTCTCCATCGACAAGCCCAGCGCCAAGGACAAGCTGCGCCCGCGCGACCTCGACATTGTCTTCGAGGACCAGCACCTGCTGGTGGTCAACAAGCACGAGGGGCTGCTCTCCAACAGTCGCAACCCCGCCGACCGCACCGTCATTACGGTGCTCAACCGCTACCTGGAGGCCAGCCGCCAGCGGTGCCACGCCCACATCGTGCATCGCCTGGACCGCGACACGAGCGGCCTGATGCTCGTCAGCAAGAGCAAGGAGGTCTCCCGCAAGTTCGAGGAGGACTGGAAGGGGATGGTCTACGACCGGCGCTATGTGGCCGTGGCGTGGGGGCGCCTCGACCCGCCGCGCGGCGAGGTGAAGAGCTGGTTCACCGACGGCGAGTTCTGCGTGCTCTCCTCGCCGGTGGACAACGGCGGCAAGCTGGCCGTTACGCATTATGAGGTGAAGCAGACCTCGCGGCGCTACTCGCTGGTGGAGCTGAAGCTCGACACCGGCCGCCGCAACCAGATACGCGTCCACCTGCGCGACCTGCAGCACCCCGTGGTGCACGACCCGATGTACGGCTACAAGGACGACGCCTCGCCCGTCTCGCGCCTTTGCCTGCACGCCTTCCGCCTCTGCTTCCGGCACCCCGTGACAGGAAAACGGCACCAGTTCGAGACCCCGGTGCCGTCGCAGTTCCTCAAGCTCTTGGAGTTGTAGGATTCAGGGGTTGCTCTTGGCCGAGAATGTAATTATCTGCATCATGCGTTGCTGCGGGTCCGGCTCGGCGTGCAGGCCGTAGGTTTGCTCGATGAGGCGCAGGCACGAGTCGCGGTCGGGGCAGGTTACCAGCGATTCATTTTCGTAGCAGAGCGGGAATCTCTCATCTTCGCCTTCGGCCACCATTATCGGCATGTTGTACCATATTTGCATGCTGATGATGAAGTCCGTCAGGAATCCGCTGCTGCTGCCCGTGGCGCTGGCGGCCAGCGCCGTGTCGGCGATGCGCAGTGTCCAGAGGGGTTCGTAGGTTGTGTCGGAAGCGACGAGACCCTCGTCCATCAGCGCCCGCAGCGCCTGCATGTAGTCCTGTTTGCCCCCTTGGCGGTCCACCATTTGCAGCTGCATCGTGGGCAGCCGCCAGCTGCCTTTGGCGCAGTGGTGCCTCACGGGTTGCGAGTAGATGGGCACCGAGTCAGCATATTGCTGGGACCGAACGAGATTGTCGGCTATTGCGGGCAGTGAGCCGCGGATCCATACGGTGTCTCCGCTGTGTTCTTCCACCATGTATTCCATCTTGCGGAAGGGGGTCAGCTCCATCGCGTAGCGCTCGGTCTCCAGCTTGACAGGCTCACCGGGGATGTAGAACATAACCAATACAAAGAAACAGTTGACAACCATGTGCAGCAGTATGGACCAGATGAGGCTGTGGTTCAGCACCAGGTAGGCCGCCATGAGGCCGAAACCCGCCAGGGCGGCGAAGTAGATGGGCACGCTCCAGTCCCAGGTTCCCACATTGCCCGCGTGCATGATGCCGAAGGAGGCCGAGGTGGCCACCAGCATGAGCAGCGTCCGCTTGCGGTCGTCGCGCGGCACAAGGGTGCAGGCCAGCATCACGGCCAGCGCCACCGCGCCAGCCCACCAGCTGGTGTTGAGGGCAACGTAGATTGCCGCCAGGGCGCTGCCCACCAGGTAGAGTGTGCGCATGGCACGCTTCCGTCGCCAGCCGACGGCCCAGAGGCGGAAGGCAGTCTCCTCCAGCAGCGGAACTACGATGCCGACCAGTATCAGCGTGGGCCACAGTCCGAAGCCGAACCCGTCTTCGGTGCGGATGTCGGTATCGAATATGCCCGTCAGGATGCTGCCCAGCGCATAGAGCCCCAGGCCGGTCCAAAGCGCCCAGCGAAAGTGGCGTCTCTTTCTTGTCTTCTCACTTTTCATATTGAACTGTATGTTAGATGTTTGTATGTATTTCACCATGCCCGATGGCAGAGGGTTTTCTGCTGCAAAGATACGATATTTTTTAAATTGTCAGGGAAAAAAGTATCCAAATTTTCCCATGATGGAAAATGCCGGGAAATGTCCGCCGTCTCCCTCTCTCTTGAACGGAGAGGGCGGGCAATGTTCCATAAGCTTCCATATCCTACCAATGCCCTAGTATTCCCCTAGAGAACCCCTACCGTTCCCCTACCGCTCCCCTGCGGCCCCGCCCCCGTGCATCCCTTTGTGCGATGAAAATATTCTGATGAAAACCAGCGGTTTAAGTCGAAAATACACAGAAATCCATTTTTTCTGCAATAAAATGTCGTGTTCGCCGTTAATTGAGCATTATGTATAAATATACACTCGCCATACTGATGTTCCTGCTCTTCGGCCTGACTGCCGGGGCGCAGCGGCAGCGCGTGGCCGAGGGCGACACTTCGCGGCTCGATGTGCACCTCTCCACCGGCCTTTCGGTGGCCGCGGGGTGGGGTCGGACCGACGCCCTGGCGTGGACGGCGCCCAGCCTCAGCTACCGCGCCACCGACCGCCTCACGCTCCATGCCGGATTTGCCGCCGCGGGGTCGCTCATGGGCGGCTACGAGCTGCAAGGCTACCACAACCGCAGCCTGGCGCCCCGCCGCCAGGGTACGCGCCTGATGGCTGGCACCGTCGCTGCCGAGTACCGCGCCACCGACCGCCTCACCCTCTGGGGCTCCGTTACGCGGATTACAGGCTACGCCCAGCCCCTGTGGCTCGACGGCGCCATGCCCGTCCGCGCCACTGCCATCAGCGGCGGCCTGGCCTACGAGACCTCCAACGCCTCGCTGCTGGAGCTCCACTTCCACATCGTGCATGACCACTACGGCAACACCGCCCTCGGCCCCTGGGGCCATCCCTGGTACGGCTGGGGCGTGCCCTCATACGAACTCTATCACGGCCCCTGGCCCTTTTAACCTATAACCCCTTGCCTTTAACCCTATAACCTCAGAATCCTTGGAATACAACACCCAACGACAGCAACTGAAAATCACCGACTACGGCCGCGGTGTGGACAAGATGATTGCCTACGCCAAGACCATTCCCGACCGCAACGAGCGCACGAAGGTGGCTCATTCGATAGTAACCGCCATGGCCATCGTCAACCCCAAGATACGCGAACGCACCGAATACCGCCGTGTGCTGTGGGACCACCTGATGTATATGGCCGACTATGAGCTCGACGTCGACTGCCCCTACCCCATCAAGCGCCGTGAGGAGTCCAGCCACCGGCCCAAGCCGTTGCATTACGGGGACGGTACCATCCGCTACCGCCACTACGGCCGCGCCCTGGAGGACATGATCAAGGCCGTGGCCGACATGCCCGAGGGTGAGGAGCGCACGATGCTCACCGAGCAGATTGCCCACACGATGAAGCGGCAGTACCTGCAGTGGAACCGCGACTCGGTCGACGACAACCTCATCCGCGAGCAGCTCACCGAGCTCTCCGGCGGCCGCATCGTGCTGCCCGACAGCTTTGAGTTCCGCGACAGCAAGATATACCTCGACGCCATGGCTGCCGTCCTGGCCAAGAAGGAATCCTCCGGCAAAAAGAAGAAAAAGAAGAAGAAATGAGCAGTTTTGAGATAGAAGGCGGCCACCGCCTCTGCGGCGAAATCACCCCCCAGGGCGCCAAGAACGAGGCCCTGCAGGTAATCTGTGCCGTGCTGCTCACCGCCGAGCCGGTGCGCATCGAGCATGTGCCCGACATCCGCGACGTGAACAAACTCATCGACCTCCTGCGCCTGCTCGGCGTTAAGGTGAAGGAAGATGCCGCCTCGTCCTGCGAGAGTGGCCGCACCTTTGTCTTCCAGGCCGACGCGGTGAACCTCGACGCGCTGCACAGCCCCGAGTTCAACCAGCAGGCCGGCGCCCTCCGCGGCAGCATCATGCTCTGCGGACCGCTGCTGGCACGGTTCGGCACCGCCGTGGTGCCGCAGCCTGGTGGCGACAAGATTGGCCGCCGCCGCCTCGATACCCACTTCATCGGTATGGAGCGCCTCGGCGCCACGGTGGAGTACAAGCGCGGCGCCTACCTGGTCGATGCCAAGAAGGCGCTCAAGGGCTGCTACATGCTGCTCGACGAGGCTTCGGTTACCGGCACGGCCAATATCGTCATGGCCGCCGTCATGGCCCGTGGCACCACCACCATCATGAATGCCGCCTGCGAGCCGTATGTCTACCAGCTCTGCAACATGCTCAACGCCATGGGTGCCAAGATTACCGGCGTGGGCTCCAACCTGCTCACCATCCGCGGTGTCCGCGAGCTGCATGGCAGCACCCACCGCCTGCTGCCCGACATGATTGAGGTGGGCTCCTTTATCGGCATGGCCGCCATGACCCAGGGCGACATCACCATCAAGAATGCGCAGGTGCAGCACCTCGGTCTCATCCCGCAGGTGTTCCGCCGCCTGGGCATCGAGGTGTGGCAGAAGGGCGACGACCTCTATGTGCCCACCCAGGAGCACTACGAAATCGAGCGCTTCATGGACGGCTCCATCATGACCGTGGCCGACGCTCCGTGGCCCGGCTTCACGCCCGACCTCATCTCCATCGCCCTCGTGGTGGCCACCCAGGCCAAGGGTAGCGTGCTCATCCACCAGAAGATGTTCGAGAGTCGCCTCTTCTTCGTCGACAAGCTCATCGACATGGGTGCCCAGATCATCCTCTGCGACCCCCACCGTGCCACCGTCATCGGCCTCGACCGCGAGCACAAGCTGCGCGGGGTGCGCATGGCCTCGCCCGACATCCGTGCCGGCGTGGCGCTCCTCATCGCCGCCCTCAGTGCCGACGGCGTGAGCCGTATCGACAACATTGAACAAATCGACCGTGGCTACCAGCGCATCGACCAGCGCCTGGCCAGCCTCGGTGCCCACATAAAACGTCTTGACAACTAAACAACAAATTCCATGTTCAGTTTCTTCAAACGCAATCGCCAACCTCGACCTATTTTCGAACCCCTCGGCACAGATATGCACTGCCACCTCGTTCCCAAGGTCGACGACGGCTCCAAATGCATAGAGGAGAGTGTAGAGTGTCTCAATACCCTCAAAGCCGTGGGTTACCGCAAGGTAATCGTCACCCCCCACTTCCAGCATCCACGCTTCCCCAACCATGAGGACGACATCACCCGTCGCTACGAGGAACTCAAGCGCCAGGCCATTGAGGCCGGTGTGGAGATAGAGTTCGGCGGTGTCGGTGGCGAGTACCGCATCGACACGGGCTTCAAGGCACGCCTAGAGCAGCCCCGTTTTCTCAAGGTGGGCGGCCAGTACGTGCTGGTCGAGTTCTCGCTGCACCAGCCCATGATGGGTTGCGACGAGATGATTTTTGAGATGCAGATGCAAGGCTACGAGGTCATCCTCGCCCACCCCGAGCGCTACCCCTACCTCAACGTCCACGGCTCGCGCATGGAACAGCTCAAGAATCAGGGCGTCTACTTCCAGTGCAATGTCCTCTCGCTTGGCGGGTTCTATGGCGACGATGCCAAGAAGCGTGCCTATGAGATGATTGACCAGGGCTGGGTGGAGTTTCTCGGCACCGACACACACAACACCATGTACTCCCAGGCCCTCGTCGACATCACCCACGACCGCAAGGTGGCCAAGGTCATCGAAACCCACGATTTCCTCAACAAAACCCTTTAATCGCATAAATCAGCATCATTATGGATATCAATACCCTCAACATCGACCCCTCCGCAAAAGCCAATGCCCAGGCATGGCTTGACGGAGCATACGACCAAGACACCAAGCAGGCCATCCACGACATGGCCGAGCAGAACCCCAACGAGCTCAACGAGAGCTTCTACCGCCACCTCGAGTTCGGCACCGGCGGCCTGCGCGGCATCATGGGTGTGGGCACCAACCGCATGAACCGCTACACCGTCGCCATGGCCACCCAGGGCCTGGCCAACTACGTGAAGAGCCAGTTTGCCGGCGAGGCCGAACTGCGCGCCGCCGTCAGCCACGACAGCCGCAACCACAGCCGCGAGTTTGCCGAAATTACGGCCAATGTACTTGCCGCCAACGGTTTCCATGTCTACCTCTTCGACTCCATGCGCCCCACGCCGGAGCTCAGCTTCGCCGTGCGCCACTTCCGCTGCCACACCGGCGTCATGCTCACCGCCAGCCACAACCCCAAGGAATACAATGGCTACAAGGCATACTGGAGCGACGGCTGCCAGCTCACCGCCCCGCACGACACCGCCGTCATCGACGAGGTGCTCAAAATCAAACAGGTATCCGATGTGAAGATGGAGGCTCCCGCCGGCAGCATCGAGATTATAGGCGAGGAGGTGGACCGCATCTACCTCGACCGCATTGAGAAGAATGCCCTCAACCCCGACCTCATCCGCAAGCACCACGATGTCAAGATAGTCTACACGCCGCTGCATGGCACCGGCATCACCCTCATCCCGCGCATGCTCAAACAGCTGGGCTTCACCAACGTCAACGTGGTCGAGGAGCAGGCCGTGCCCGACGGCAACTTCCCCACCACCCCCAGCCCCAACCCCGAGGAAAAGGCCGCCATGAGCATGGCTGTCGACCTGGCCAAGAAGATTGATGCCGACATCGTCTTCGCGTCCGACCCCGATGCCGACCGCGTGGGTGTGGCCGTGAAGCGCCCCGACGGCGAGTGGATGCTCCTCAACGGCAACCAGACCATGTCCGTCCTGCTCTACTACATCCTCCGCCAGTGGCAGGAGAAGCAGATGCTCACCGGCAACGAATACGTCGTCAAGACCATCGTCACCAGCGAGCTGCCGGCCGACATCGCCCTGCGCGCCGGCGTCAAAGTCTACGACGTCCTCACCGGCTTCAAGTTCATCGGCGGCAAAATCCGCGAGCTCGAAGGCAAGGAGACCTTCATCGCCGGCGGCGAGGAGAGCTACGGCTACATGATCGGCGACTTCGTGCGCGACAAAGACGCCGTGGCCGCCTGCTCCATGATTGCCGAAATCGCCGCCTGGGCCCGCGAGAACGGCAAGACCTTCTTCGACGTGCTGGTCGACATCTACAAGCAGTACGGCTTCTACAAGGAAGGCCTCGTCTCCGTGGTACGCAAAGGCAAGGCCGGCGCCGAGGAGATACAGCAGATGATGCGCGACTACCGCGCCAACCCGCCCGCCGCCATCTGCGGCGACCCCGTCGTCATGCTCAAGGACTACCAGACCCTCGAGAGCCGCGACCTTCGCACAGGCCGCGTCGAGAAAATCGACCTCCCCAAGAGCAACGTCCTCCAGTTCTTCACCGCCAGTGGTAACAAAATCACCGTCCGCCCCAGCGGCACCGAGCCCAAGATCAAGTTCTACTTCTCGGTCAAGGGTGAGCTCTGCTGCCGCGACTGCTTCGACAAGGAGAACGCCGCCCTCGACGCCAAAATCGAGGCCATCAAGCAGGATATGAAGCTGGTGTAAAATCCATTATGGGCAACGCGCTACTCGACACCCTCCGCGAACAGCGGCAGATGCAGCTCAAGGGCGGCATCTACCATCGTACGCAGGTGGACATGACCTACAACTCCAACCACATGGAGGGCAGCCGCCTCACGCACGAGCAGACGCGTTATATATATGAGACCAACACCATCGGCATCGATGCCGACGGTGTCAATGTGGACGACATTGTCGAGACGGTCAATCACTTCCGCTGTATCGACCTCGTCATCGACCACGCCGAGGAGCCTCTCTCCGAGGATTTCGTCAAGCTGCTCCACCGCACACTGAAGACAGGCACTTCCGACAGTCGCCGCGACTGGTTCTGTGTGGGAGAGTACAAAGGGCTTCCCAACGAGGTGGGTGGCACTGATACCACCGCACCCGAGCAGGTGCCGCAGGCCATGCAGGCACTACTGAAAACCTACCCAGCCCAGCCGCAGTTGAGCGACATCCTCGACTTCCACGTGCACTTCGAGCGTATACACCCCTTCCAGGACGGCAATGGCCGTGTAGGACGCCTCGTGATGTTCAAGGAGTGCCTTGCCCATGGCTTGGTGCCGTTCATCATCAGCGACGACCTCAAGTTCTACTACTATCGCGGCCTCGCCCACTGGCCTTCGGTTCCAGGCTACCTCACCGACACCTGCCTCACGGCGCAGGACCGCTACCGCGCACTGCTCGCCCACTTTAGGATAGAATATTAGAGCCAAATCTCACCCCCGCGCCGCAGGCGCGGGGGGCGGCTTTTTCCCCCTCCGAAAAAATATTTTTTGCCACTTTCGGAAATCTTCGTATCTTTGCACTCGCAAACCGACAGCACGGCTTGCCGAAAGAAAGCGCATTTTCGCCTTGTTCCGATTGTGTGAACCTAGACAATTTACACAACTTCTGTGATACTAGGAATAAAGGAGTTTCAAGATGCTTCCATTGGATGATATTGTCCTTTGTGGAGCGATTCACGACACCTTTATATTCGTATCACAGGGAAGTCTAGGCCCTCACACAAGAAGATAGAGACACAAATGGATGGCTCCACTTTCTTCGTTGTGTTCATCCACCCTGAGCCAGGGAAACCAAAACCGACGAGCCGATGGTATATAACCGGCAACAAGAGCAACATGCGAAATACGCTGTTCCTATCCCTGGCGGCGGTGGCCCTGATTTTCGCCTCATGCGACAAGGCGGACGAAAGCGCCACGCCCATCTTCTCCGAGGTCTTCCCCTACACCACGAATGGCCAGACGCTCTACTACCGCATCATCGGCGACCACGCCGAGGTCACCCACCCCGTCCCCTCGTGGACGAACCACATCCAGCCCGAAGGCGACATCGTCATCCCCGAAACCGCCGTCTACAAAGGCCAATCCTACACCGTCACCTCCATCGGCGACAGCGCATTCTATGATTGCGACCTTCAGGCTGGGAGTGAATATATTAATGTAACCATTCCTCCTACGGTATGCAGTTTGGGGGATAATTCATTGTATTTTGCCGGTGATGCGTGCAAGATAAAGTGCTTGCCGCAGAATCCCCCTGAGATAGTGGGTATTCCGTTTGTACGTATAGTTCCAGGTGGCCAAATTGAGGGGCCAGGGAGTATAATAGGTGGTGTTGATAGAGAGGTGCAAATTAAGGTTCCCTGTGAATCCATAGAACTCTACAAAAACGCCGCGGGTTGGTCGGAATACGCGTCAATGATAGAATGCATAGAGGACTAGACCATATCATTACCCATATTAATGCTTAAAACGATTTAGCAATGAAAGCCAAAACATTTTTGCTGGCCATGCTGGCCATCGCTGCGGTTTCGTTTGCATCCTGCAGCAAAACAGGGGTACAGTCCTACGGTTGGGAGAATAACATTTACCCAAGTGAAGACAGTAGGTACCATGATACGCTTACGCTTCCCAGTGTGCGATTCCAAGTCGCTGCCGACTTTGAGAATGAGAAGCCTGGTGGCAAGGTAGCCGTAACGTGTAAGGTGGAAGGGCGCGACTATGAAGGCAACCCATGGGACGAGGTAATGGTCTACTTCGACGGCGGGCTCGTCTCCACCAACCACATCCCCTTCGAGAAGGTGACTCACAATCTCGGCACCTATGACTGGGAGCGCGACTGGACTGTACGTATCGTGGTCTACACTCGCGGCCGGACTGACAGATATCCTATTATTTGCCAATGGGATGATGCCACACGGCGTAGAATTCTTGAAACAGGCGATGATTTCTAGGGGCTCCAATCATAGCAGCGCAAACCTCGCCCTCATGGCCACCAGCGGTTTCACGTGGTAAGGCTCCATTTGGGCAACAATTTCCCCCGCGGCGCCGCGCGTTCTATGAAATATGAAAAAAGAATATCTGGAGTTCGTAACTTTCTGTGTCGGCAATTTGGCCGACTCGCTGGGAAAAAGCGCCTCGCAGGTCTACGCTGCGTTGCGCTCTACCGGTGTGCTGTCCGACTACATTGTGCCTTGCTACGACGTGTTGCACACGTTCGGCAAGGAGTACATCGTGGAAGACCTGACAGAAGTGTTGAAAAAGAGAGGGGCATTCGTATGAGGCTGTACCATGCTTCGCCGGCCATTGTCGAGCACCCCGATGTGCTCCATTCACGAGAGAACCTCGATTTTGGCCGTGGGTTCTACACCACTGCCCTGCGTGAGCAGGCGGTGAATTATGCCGAGCGCTTTCTGCGCCGTGGGGATGATGCCTATTTGGCCGACGAGTTGCTCATCGAATACGGTTACAAACAAAATCCGGTGTAACGTTGGCCCTCATGGCCACCATCGGCTTCAAGTGGTAGCCCCAACCCAACCCATTGACCCCTTCAGCCCTCTTGCCTCGGCAAGGGGGCTTTTTTCGTTCCCCCTTGAAGGGTCTTGGAAGGGAAGAAGAGGGTGGTTCTTCGGTGCTCATTGTCAGATATTTGCGGGCGGGAAATTTTGCCCCTTTTTTCGGTTATTTTCTTTGCCGTGGCACAATATTTTGGGGCGTGTTGCGTTCTATAGGGCAAAAATAATAAACGCATGAAACTCAAAAACCTAGGTTGGCAATCTTTCTTTTCGCTGCTGTTGGCCGATGTGGTGGCCGTGGTGATGCTGATGCTCGGCATCGGACTGAAGACCACCATCACCGTCTCGGCGCTGGTATTCGTTATCCTGCTGGTGGTTACGGCCTTCGGGCTCCACACCAAGCTGCGCGCCCGCCAGCGCGAGGAGCAGCACGTGGCCAAGATTGCCGAGTTGGAAAACCAGGTGGCCAAGCGCGAAGAGCCTGTCAGGTAGGCCAGGAATTTCCGGTTGCCCATGCCATGAAAAAGCTCCCCGTTTCGGGGGGCTTTTTTTGTTTTCCCTACCCATCCGCAAGAGAGTATTAAGTTGGGAAGAAGAGGGGAAGAAGAGGATGCCTATTAACCACTGTCAATCAATCAGTTGTACTCCTCCCAATTTTGCCCTCTTTTTCAATCTTTTCTACAAAAAAATGGCAGCCCTGCCATTGCAGGGCTACCCTCTTGTTTCTCACGGTGTTAGCTATTCTCCGAGGAAGAGTCTGATGTCATCCTCGACAGTAGTGATGCCGGCGAGGCCGAACTGCTCAACCAGCAGCTTGGTAACGTTCTCCGACAGGAAGGCGGGGAGCGTGGGACCGATGTGGATATTCTTCACGCCGAGGTGCAGCAGTGCCAGCAGTACGATGACTGCCTTCTGCTCGTACCAGGCGATGTTGAACGAGATGGGCAGGTCGTTGATGTCCTGGCAGCCGAAGATTTCCTTCAGCTTGAGCGCCACCAGTGCCCAGCTGTAGCTGTCGTTGCACTGGCCGGCGTCCAGCACTCGGGGTATGCCACCGATGTCGCCCAGGTTCAACTTGTTGTACTTGTACTTGGCGCAGCCCGAGGTGAGGATGACGCAGTCCTTGGGCAGGGCCTTGGCAAAGTCCTCGTAGTAGGAACGGCTCTTCATGCGGCCGTCGCAGCCGCTCATGACGAAGAAGCGGCGGATGGCTCCGCTCTTGACGGCATCGACAATCTTGTCGGCCAGGGCAAACACCTGGGCGTGGGCAAAACCGCCCACTATCTCGCCTTGCTCGATGCTGGTCGGCGGCTGGCAGGTTTTGGCCAGGGCGATGACCTCGGAGAAGTCCTTGATACCCTGCTCGTTGGCCACGATGTGCTTCCAGCCGGGGAAGCCGGTGCTGTTGGTGGTGAATACGCGGTGGGCGTAGTTGGCGTCGGGTGCCGGGGGCACGATGCAGTTGGTGGTGAAGACAATTGGTCCGTTGAATGAGGCAAACTCCTCTTTCTGGCGCCACCAGGCGTTGCCGTAGTTGCCCACCAGGTGCTTGTATTTCTTCAGTTCGGGATAGTAGTGTGCCGGCAGCATCTCGCCGTGGGTGTAGATGTCCACCCCCTGCCCTTCGCTCTGCTTCAGCAGTTGTTCGAGGTCCTTCAGGTCGTGTCCCGAGACGAGGATGCCGGGTCGGCCGTGGGCGCCGATGCTTACGCGGCTGATTTCGGGGTTGCCGTAGGCGGTGGTGTTGGCTTTGTCGAGCAGAGCCATCACGTTGACGCCCCACTTGCCGGTTTCGAGCACGATGGGCAGCAGGCTGTCCACGGTGGCGTCGGGGTCGGTGATATGGTAGAGGGCTTTGGAGAGGTAGGCTATGATGGTGTCGTCGGTCTGCCCTAGGCGTGCGGCGTGCTCGTAGTAGGCGCACAGGCCTTTGAGGCCCAGGGTGGTGAGTTCTTTCAGCGAGCGCACGTCGGGGTCTTGGGTGCGAAGGATGCCGAAGGTGAGGCTGTCGGCCAGGAAGGTGTCGCGGTTGCCGGAGTAGGTGATTTCGGGCCACTCGGGCAGCGCCACGCCGAGTTCCTTGCACTTGGCTGTACGACGGGCCAGCAGTTCGAGGCCGTGCTCTATCTTCTGCATGAGGGCTTCGTCGTCGAAGTTGGCGCAGCTGATGGTAGCGAAGAGGGCGTCGACCATGAAGTCGCCCACGCAGGTGCACTGGCACACCACGCCACGCTCGCGCATCAGGTGGTCGATGCTGCCGTGGGCGCGCACCACGGCGATGAGGAGGTCCTGCAAACCCGCTGTTTGGGGCATTTTGCCGCACACGCCACGCATGGTGCAGCCACTGTTCTTGGCGGTTTCCTGACACTGGAAACAAAACATTTCGTTGTTCATAATCTGTATTGTTTTTGGATTAATTTTGGATTTGAATTCTGGTGCAAAAGTACAACCATCGGCGGCGGTGGGTTGTCATAATTATGACACTGGGCGTTTTTTTCCCCCATGTCATATTTTTTTGCTATTTTTGCACCATGAAATATATTATGGTACAATGTATATAGACGAACTCAAGAAGCTCCCCCTATTCGCCCAGTGCAGCGAGCAGGACTTGAGGCAATTGCTTGATAGCCCACACAAGCGGCAGGAGTATGATGCGGGCAGCCTCGTGCTGCGGGCAGGCGACCCCTGCCTGTCATTGATGGTGCTTGCCGAGGGAACCGTCGAGACCCGCATGGGAAGCGACGAGGGGCGCGAGATAGTGGTCGAGCGCATCCTGGCACCCGAATTGCTCGCCCCGGCATTCCTCTTTTCCGATAACAACAACGTTCCCGTCGAAATTACCGCTGCCACCTCCGCCGTCATTTGGCTCATCAACCGTGAAGGCTTCTCACATTTCATGCGCCTGCACCCGAACGTAATGTCGGCGTTCATGCAGTCTATCTCTGAAAAAAGCCAGTTTCTCTCTGGAAAGTTGCGCTCTTTCGCCACCAAAGGCATGTACGGCAGGGTGCTCGAGCACCTGGACACCCATGGCACCATCGCCAACGTAACCGCAACCGCCGAGATGCTTGGCGTGGCACGCCAAGCCCTCTCCAAAGTCCTCTCTGACATGTTGGCCGACGGCACCCTGGTCCGCACCAAGGAGGGCATCGTCAGAAAATAATTTCCACCGCTGTCATAATTATGACAACCCACCTCCCAAAGGGGTGGTACTTTTGCATTGTCGAAAATAATCATCAATGAAAACAACAATATTATGGAAAACAAGACATTAGACCTTTCCAAGTCGGTCTACGACCTGGTTCAGCAGGCTCCCGAGGTGGCCGACATCATGGTTGAGCTCGGCTTCTCTGAAATCACCAAGAAGGCCATGCTCCACTCCGTGGGGCGCATGATGACCCTCCCCAAAGGCTCCGAGATGAAAGGCATCCCCATGGACAAAATTGTCGACGCCTTCCGCCAGCATGGCTTTGATGTAACTGGTTTATCCGGAATCTCCAGAGACTCCGGAAATTCCGTAATTTCCGAGAAACCCTCCCGCACCGAGCAGCTGAAAGGCTACCTCCGCCGCCTCGGCGAGGGCGAGGACCTTGATAGCGTGCGCGCCGACTTCGTGGCCCACTTCTCCGAGGTCGACGCCTCTGAGATTATGGAAGCCGAGCAGTCGCTCCTGCGCGACGGCACTCCCCTCGAGGAGGTGCAGCGCCTCTGCGATGTCCATTCGGCACTCTTCCACGGCTCCACCTGCGGCGAAAGTGCGGCAGCCCCCAAAGGTGGCAACAAATTCGTGGCCGCCATGCTCGCCGGCATCGTGGGGCACCCGCTCTACACCTTCAGTCGCGAGAACGAGGCCATCGCGCCGCTCATCTCCTCCACCCGCCAGGCTCTGGCTGACGGCAGGGACGCCTTCGATGCCTTCGTCCGCCTGCGCGAGGTCAGCATCCACTACGCCAAGAAGGGCGACCTGCTCTACCCCCTCCTCAAGACCCGCTACAACATCATAGGCCCCCAGGAGGTGATGTGGACCGTGGACGACGAGATTCGCGATGTGATGGGTCAACTCGAAAAGGAGCCCCTCCGCGACGCCCACTGGCGCCTCCGCGCCGACGCCGTACTCCAGCGTGCCGAAGAGATGGTCTACAAGGAACAGAACATCCTCTTCCCCATTTGCGCCGAGCACTTCTCCGACGAGGAGTGGCAGGGCATCTACCGCGACAGCAAAGACTACGCCCCCTGCCTTGGCGTGGAGAACCTCGAATGGGCCGGCATCACTCCAAAAACAGAGCCCCAAACTCAGAACTCCAACGAAATCGTCATGCCCGGAGGCCACCTCACAGTGGAGCAACTCACCGCCATGCTCAACACCATACCGTTGGAAATCAGCTTCGTGGATGCCGACAATATCAATCGCTACTTCAACGAGGGTCCCAAAGTCTTCAAGCGTCCCGGCATGGCCATCGACCGCGAAGTCTTCTCCTGCCACCCGCCCAAGATAGAGCCTATGGTGCGCAGCATTATCGACAGCTTCCGCTCGGGCAAGGCCAGTGTGGTGCCAGTCTGGATGGAGAAAGGCGGCCGCACGATGCTGGTGCAGTACATGGCTGTGCGCGACGCCTCTGGCACCTACCTCGGCACCCTCGAAATTGTCCAGGACATGGAATTTGCTCGCGAACTCTTCCTCGGAAAATAGCTCACCACCCACTCCCGAACCAAGGAAGAAGAGAGGAAGAAGAGGATGCCTCTTCAATATTGATTATCAGCTAGTTGAAAAGGGGCATTTTTGCCCCTTTTTTCGAAAAGTTTGCGAAAAATTTGCGCTTTTTGTACCATGGTGATAGTCAGAGTGTTATGTTGGTTTTCGGAGGGGATGCCCATTTTCTGCGGGGCATGTCGGAAAAAAGTCGTACTTTTGCAGCTTAATTTCATCGAAAGTCATGCCGCAGCATACCGACATATTGCAGGCCCTCGACGCCTTCATCAGGAAGTATTACAAAAGCCTCCTGGTGCGGGGCGCGCTGTATGCCGTGGGTATTGTCGGCGTGCTGTTCCTGGCTGCGGTGCTGTTGGAGCACTTCGGCTGGCTGTCGAGCCTCGGGCGCGCCCTCCTCTTCTGGGGCGGACTGGCTGCGGTGCTCTCCGTAATCGGCTGGTTCATAGTGCGTCCATTGCTCAAGATGGCTGGCCTGGGCAGGCGTATCTCCCATGCCGATGCCGCCAAAATCATAGGCAAGCACTTCCCCGAGGTCAGCGACAAGCTGCTCAACCTGCTGCAGCTGCAAGAGAAGATAACCCGAAATTCGGAATTCAAAATTCAGAATTCAGAATTGCTCGCCGCCGCCATCGAGCAGAAGACCGCCCAGCTGCGCCCCGTGCCGCTGCTCAATGCCGTGGATTTGAAGGCCAATAGGCGTTACCTGAAGTATGCCCTGCCGCCGCTGCTGCTCATCGCGGTATTGTTGTTGGTGTCGCCGTCGGTGGTTACCGAGCCCACGCGCCGCATCGCCAACTACAGCACTGTCTACGAGCGTCCCGCGCCGTTCCGCTTCGTGCTCCTGAATGAGAACCTCTCCGCCATGCAGGGCGACGACTTCACCCTCGAGGTCGCCACCGAGGGCGATGTTCGCCCCGCCGAGGTGCATATCAACCTTGGCGGTCGCCGCTACCGCATGCAAGGCTCCTCGGGCACCTTCACCTACGCCTTCAAGCAGCTGCGCCGCACGGAGGTGTTCGTGCTCGAGGGCGGCGGCGTTGCCTCGCAGGAGTACACCCTCGAGGTGCTGCCCAACCCCAGTGTCCTCTCGTTCCGCATGCTCCTCTCCTACCCTGCCTACACCGGCCGCGAGAGCGAAGCCATCGAAAACCTCGGCGACGCCTCCGTGCCCGAGGGCACCACCGTCCGTTGGCTCTTCCAAACGCAGGATGCCGACAGCCTGACGTTTGAAATTGAAGGTTCGAAATTGAAAGTTGAAATTGGCAGCAGCGGCAAGGCCGAGGTGGCACGTCGCATCATGCACACTGCAGATTACGCCTTCTGCGTCAGCAACACTCCTCACTCCTCACTCCTCACCCCTCACTCCTCCGACACGCTGAAATACACCCTCTCCGCCATTGCCGACGCGGTGCCGATGATAGTGGCCGAGGAAATGCTGGACAGCCTCCATCCCGACCGCCGCCTGTTCCGCGGCCGTATCAAGGACGATTACGGCTTCTCCAGGCTCGTTTTCGTCCACAAGGTGGCCAATCCCTCCTCCGGTGCCCCCGAGGCCGTCAGCGAGGCCGAAATGGCCCTTGGCGAGGGTGCCTCGCAGGAGTTCTACTTCTCGTTCAACACTGCCGAGCTCTCCCTCGCCCCCGGCGACCAGCTCTCCTACTGGTTCGAGGTCTACGACAACGATGCCATCCATGGTCCCAAGAAAGCCTCCTCCCAGGTGTTCGAAATCAAGGTGCCCACCGCCGAGGAGCTGGACCAGATGCTCGACCGCAGTAGCCAGGAGGTGCGCCAGAGCGCCGAGTTGCAGATGTCCGAGTTGCAGAAGCTGCAGCAGGAAATCAACGACATGATGCGCCGCCTGGTGGACAAGAAAGAACTTAACTGGCAGGACAAGAAAGACCTCCAGCAGATTGCCGAAAAGCAGAAGCAGGTGCGCCAGATGATGCAGCAGATGCAGCAGCAGATACAGGAGAACAACCGCCTGGAGCAGAAATACCGCGAGCAGAGCGAACAGCTCATGGAGAAGCAGCGCGAGCTGGACCGCCTGATGAACGAGGTGATGGACGAGAAGATGAAGGAGACCATGGCCGAAATAGAGCGCATGATGCAGCAGCTGGACAAGAAGCAGGTGCAGCAGGAGCTGGAGCAGCTCAAGATGAGCAACGAGGAGCTGGAGAAGCAGCTCGACCAGAATCTGGAGCTAATGAAGCGCCTCGAGCTTGAAAAGAAGGTGGAGCAGACCATCCAGAAGATGGACCGCCTGGCCGAGGAGCAGCGCAATGTTTCACGTGAAACCGAGCAGTCCAAGGGCAAGGACAACGAGACCCTGCAACAAAAGCAACAGCAACTCAACGAGCAGTTCCAGCAGTTGAAACAGGACATCGACCAAATCCAAAAAGATTACAAATCCCTCGACCCCTCCACCGACTTCAAGGTGCCCACCGAGTTGGAAAAACAGGTGGAGCAGCACCAGCAAGGTGCCCAGCAGAGCCTTCAGAAAGGCAAGAATAAGGAGGCCAGCCAGCAGCAGAAGCAGGCCGCCGACGACATGGAGCGTCTCTCCGAGGCCCTGGCCGAGGCGCAGCTTGATGCCGAGCAGCAGGACCTGGCCGAAGATGCCGAGCAGGTGCGCCAGCTGCTGAAGAACCTCGTCCGTCTCTCCTTCAACCAGGAGGAACTCATCGCCGACCTCAACAATATCTATATCCAAGACCCCAAGTACCAAACCATCATCTCGCGCCAGAACCGCATCCGCGACGACTTCCGCAACGTAGAGGACTCGCTCCGCGCCATGGCCCGCCGCCAGCTCCAGGTGGCCTCGGCCATCACCAAGGAGGTCGGCGAGGTCAACGCCAACGTCAGCCGCTCCCTCTCCGGCCTGCTCGACATGAACCAGAGCTTCTACGGCACATATAAGAACACCGCCGCCGCCCGCTCCATGCAGTACGGCATGACCTCGCTCAACAACCTGGCCCTCGTCCTGGCCGAAAGCCTCGACCAGATGCAGAACCAGATGCGCCAGAACAGCCAGCGCAAGCAGAACGGGCAATGCAAGAACAAGAGCGGCCAGCAGTGCAGCAAGCCCGGAAGCGGCAAGCCCTCGCCCAAGTCGATGCGCGAGATGCAGCAGGAGCTCAACCGCCAGATGGAAGCCCTCAAGAAACAGCTCGACAAGCAGGGCAAGCAGCCCGGCGGTCGCCACGAGATAGGGCGTCAGCAGTCGATGAGCGAGGAGTTTGCCCGCATGGCAGCCCAGCAGGAGATGATACGCCGCATGATGCAGGAATACGGTCAGGAGATGAAGTCCGCCGCCGGCGGCGACCCCAAGCTGGCACGCGAGATTGACCAGATGATGCGCCAGATGGAGCAGACCGAGGCCGACCTCGTCAACCGCACCATCACCCAGCAGACCCTCCAGCGCCAGCAGCAGATTATGACGCGCTTGCTGGAGCACGAGCGCGCCGAGATGCAGCGTGAGCGCGAGGAACGCCGCGAAAGCCGCGAGGCCGGCGACCTCTACAGCCAGCCCTCGCCCGCCGAGCTGGAGCGCTACAACCGCACCCTCCAGCCCACCGCCGACCCCCTCCGCACCCTCCCCCCCACCCTATCGCCCTACTACCGCCAGAAAGTCAACGACTACTTCTATCGGTAAAACTTGAGATAACGCCACACGCTATTTCAAGTTTTTGTTAAAATTTGAGATGGCACAGTCCGTTATCTCAAATTTTTGAGTTAAATTGAGATAAAGTTTGTATCTTTGCAGTTGTAAATATTATGGTATGATAGCATTAGAGAATTATATTTCAGGACATTACGAGCAGGGAACAGGGTATAAATACTTTGTCCCCACCTTGATTGATGATGAATGGGCATGGCAGGATCCCACGATTAACTCCCTATTGGAGAAAGCATCATTACGTTTAGGGGAATTGAACTCTTATTCCCGGCTTGTCCCTAACATTGACTTGTTTATCCAGCTGCACGTCACCAAGGAGGCTGTTCTTTCCAGCCGTATTGAGGGAACGCAGACCCACATGGATGAAGCCTTGTTGCCACAGTCGGAAGTACGAGAGGAGCGCCGAAACGATTGGCAAGAGGTCCGCAACTATGTGAACGCTCTCAACGATGCCATAGAGAATTTACCCCGTTTGCCAATATCTTCTCGCCTAATTCGCGCCACCCATAAAATCCTGTTGGACAGCGTCCGTGGCGAACATAAGCTCCCAGGCGAGTACCGTTCCAGTCAAAACTGGATTGGCGGAAATGCCATTGCCGACGCTCGCTACATACCACCGCATCACCAGCTTGTTGGCGATTTGATGGGCGACTTGGAGAAATTCCTCAACAATCCCAACGTGAACGTTCCCAATCTGATAAAGATTGCCATTGCACATTATCAGTTTGAGACCATCCACCCTTTTCTCGACGGTAACGGACGTATCGGTCGTCTGCTGATACCACTCTATCTTGTGCAGGAGGGAATACTGGACAAACCGCTGCTCTATCTCTCCACATACTTTGAGAAGCGCAAAGATTTATACTACGACAACCTGAATGCCGTGAGGGTCAGCAATGACATGCTACATTGGATTAAGTACTTTCTGGTAGGTGTGGAGCAAACGGCTACCCTTGCAGTCAGGACGCTATCAAATATCCTTGAGTTCAAGGACAAAATGGAGAATGACATTCGGGATCGGTATGGAAGACGAAGCACCAGTGTTGTGGTGTTGGTCCACCAGTTGTTAAAAAACCCATTTGTAACCATAGAAGATACGATGCAGGTATGTAAGGTATCATACAACACGGCCAACGACATGGTCAAGCAGCTCTGTGCCGACGGCTACCTGGTGGAGACCACGGGCCAAAGCCGCAACCGCCTCTTCTACTTCAAGCAGTATACCGACCTCTTTGCAGAATGATAATGGTGGTAGCCTAGCCTCAGCGGAGCGAAGGGCTTTAGTCGTGGGAGCAAACCCACGGGTGAGGAATACAATTCCAAATCAAGCCCCGTAGGGGCGTAAGAAAATAGCTGGGATACAAGCCCCATCGGGGCATAGGACATTAGTCGTGGGAGCGAACCCACGGTGTGAGGTATATAATTTCAATTTCAAGCCCCGTAGGGGCGTAAGAAAATAGCCGGGGGCGCAAGCCCCCGGTACTGTGTCCCCTACCCTACCCCGAGCCCCGTAGGGGCGGCGGAAGGGAAGTGGGGTTTCCGTCGCCCCCACGGGGCTTGGGATACGCTGTGCACATATACCGTGGGCTTGCGCCCACGGCTACTATCCAGCCGTCCCCAACGGGACTTTCAAACAATCCCCATCAATGGTGCAGTGTCTCTAGTATCTTTTCTTCGCGATCATCCACACCATAGCAAATATAGTTTGCAAAATAAGTGGAGGGTTTATGCGTGTCTATGTGTTGGTTTACCGCAGCGAGAGATTGATCAAGGGTGTAGAGATGTATGCCCGTTTTTATATGCTTGACTGCGTTGAGGAGGTGCAAGGTGAATACCAGCTTTTGAAATTCATATTTGACAACACAAGATAAGAAAACAGAAAGGGCGACCGGTTCGGTCGCCCCATTCATATTTCTTTAGTTTAGATACTCTATTTCAAGATAACTCTCATAATTTATTAAAATAGAAATAGGATATAAACTATTGTTTGAACTTGGATATTCCTCATCCCCTTCGTACGTTATTGAAGGAGTTGAACTTCTCCATAAATATTCAAGATTATTTTTGGAAATAAGACAGACCTCATCAATGCGACCGCAAAGCGAAGGAGGAATTATTATATCTTTAAGAGGATTGGGATGATTGTCGAATGTCAACGTATGAGAACCATAACCGTTTCTGTAGGTAATATTTGTTGGATTTCCGTCAACCATATTCAATTCATCACGACCACCGCCCCCGACGTCCGTGCCTGATATCTTGACTGGTGTGCCATTATTGTCAAATTCAAATCGCATACTATTATAATGACCATATTCCCAATCAGAATCCGAAGTGCCAAAAAGTAACACTTTGTCTTTCCAATACCCTACAGAGTAAATACGTCCTTCCCCATCTTCAATTTTGGTTATATAACCGTTATCCCCATAGTAATATTTGTATGATATTTCCCCATACTTATATTTTTCTACTATTTTGTCAATGTTATTACCATCCCACGAGAATGTGTAAAGGATTTCCTCTGCACCATATCCGCCAATACCGGAACTTACAAACCTAAGATGTGATATTTTCTTTGCGGGATGATATTTCCCTAATGTATAGTTTCCAACCTGCATTGATGTTTCGTTCCCGTTTTCATCATCTATATCTTTCGAACACGACGAGAGAGACGTGAGGCTGCCCACACACAGCAGCATCGCCATCAGTTTTAGTATCTTTTTCATTGTGCCACCTCCTTTCTTACACTAATGGATACATTCTTGAACTCTGTGCTACCGCAGTTTTCGCATTTGAGCATAGTCCCATTTTGAGACTGCATCCATTTCATTGGATAGCACTCGATTTCCTCGACCTTGCCATCTTTTACACAAGTTCCTTCAATCTTTACGATGGGAACGTCACAATTAGGGCAGATTGGGGTGTTTGCTGTGTAATCCCAACCGCACTTTTCGCATTTGTCTTTTTGTTCTTTTGACATAGCATTTAGTTATTGTTCTCGACTCGGAGAGATTAAAACAAAATGAAGAAAGTGGAGCCATCCATTTTACCCTATCCCGAATGGTTGGGCTTGGACTCCCTTTGAATGATGCAGATAAGGAATTTGATTAACTCCACTTGCTGTATCGTAAGGATATACGAATACACCCAAGCAAGCAATCATTTTCTCTAACTCCTGCATCATATATGTGAAGTGTCCAAGTTCACCATTCGCAGAATCAAGCGAAAACGCGCTTTCTTCAATCTTCCCATTCTATTGGAAAGACGGTGCAAAGATACATACTTTTTTCCACATGGCAAAATAAATTTTTCCCCCCTCCTCTCCCCTTCCGCTGAGGAGGCAGAAGAGGGTATTAAGTTAGGAAGAAGAGGGGAAGAAGAGGATGCCTACAATGTGCTGACAATCAGCCTGTCGCATTCCTGCCTTTTTGCCCCCTTTTTCGGACTTTTTTCAGTTTTTTCACCACTTTTCCGCCCCTACTCTACCTTTCTGATACACAGCAATCTGCATCCATTTTTGACATTTTTTGCCCCTGTTGCCAACTTTTTTGTATCTTTGTGGCACGTATATACCCCTGAGATTATGACGGAATCCTTTGTAATACAGTCTGATATCGCCAACTTGGCCCAGGTCGAGGAGCGCCTCTTTCACTTTTGCCGCCTCTGCAACGTCGGCAACTACTACTCCGCCTTCGAGGTGGCCACCCTACAGGCCGTCGAGAACGCCATCCTGCATGGCAACCAGTCCGACCCCGCAAAGGCCGTCTCCCTCACTTTCGGCACCTGCCGTGGTGGCCTCTTCGTCGAGGTCTCCGACCAAGGACAGGGGTTCGACCACTCGCAGTTCGGCGACCTCCCTGCTGGCGAGTCGACCCGCGGCGAGGGTATTTTCGTCATGCGCTCCCTCTCCGACCGCATGACTTTTTCCGAAGGGGGTAGGGTAGTGCGGATGGAATTCGACGTCAACGGCATCGACCCCGCCGACGCCCTCCAGCGCATCGCCGTCCTCCAGAGCCACTACCACCCTGTCGCCGCATGAGGCATTCCTCGTTTTCCGTCGCTCGCAGAGCACAACTGCCCTGCCGCCCTGCCGTTACGGCAGCCATTTTGAGGAATAATCCCCCTTGTAATAGTTGTAATCTCTTGTTTGTCAATACATTATATTGATTCCCATGTCCATCCGTTTTGCAGTACAAAATATAGATTTTGAGCTCCCCGAGCCCCAGAAGGTCCGCCAGTGGGTCGCCGAGGTGGTGCAGCGGCGTGGGAAGCATGTCGGCAACCTCTCCTACCTCTTCTGCGACGATGAGCATATCCTTGAGGTCAACCGTCAGTTCCTTGACCATGACACCTACACCGACATCATCACCTTCGACTATGTGGCGGCCGACCTCATCTCGGGCGACATCCTCATCAGTGTCGATAGGGTAGGGGAGAACGCCCGTACCTATGGCGTTCCGTTCGAGCAGGAGCTGCATCGGGTTCTCATCCACGGTGTCCTCCATCTCCTTGGCCAGGGCGACAAGTCGCCCGACGAAGCCGCCGAGATGCGTCGCCAGGAGGCCGAGGCATTGGCGCTATGGGAGCAGATGTTTCACGAGGAACATAATGCGTAACTATCATGCTCTATGGTGTTTGAACCTTATGATATAGTGGTTGTGGGTGCCGGTCACGCCGGTGCCGAGGCCGCTGCTGCCGCTGCACGGCTGGGCTGCCGTGTCCTGCTTATCACCCAAATGCTCGACACCATCTGCCAGATGTCCTGCAATCCCGCCATGGGTGGCGTGGCCAAGGGGCAGATAGTGCGCGAGGTGGATGCTTTGGGCGGTTGGAGTGGCATCGTTACCGACCGCTCGGCCATCCAGTTCCGCATGCTCAATATGTCCAAGGGCCCCGCCATGTGGAGCCCCCGTGCCCAGTGCGACCGCATGCTTTTCTCGCTGAGCTGGCGTCAGGTGTTGGAGAATACCCCCAATCTTTCCCTCTGGCAGGATGAGGTAACGTCGCTGTTGCTGGATGGCAATGCTGTCAGTGGTGTGCAGACGCGCATGGGGCATACGGTGCCTGCCCGTGCTGCGGTGCTCACCAGTGGCACCTTCCTCAACGGCACCATCTACATCGGCACCGATTCGTGGCAAGGGGGTAGGGTAGGGGAGACCTCTGCTGTGGGTCTTTCCGACCAGTTGCGCTCTCTCGGCTTCGAGGTGCAACGCCTCAAAACGGGCACGCCGGTGCGTGTCGATGGCCGCACAATCGACTTCTCCAAGCTGCAAATCCAGCCTGGCGACGAGCATCCTTCCAAGTTCTCTTTCGCTGATACCAAGCCTCTTGCCGACCAGCGTCCCTGCTATATTGCCAATACCAACCAGCGCACCCACGACATACTCCGCACCGGTTTCGAGCAATCCCCGATGTTCACCGGCCGCATACAGGGGCGTGGTCCGCGCTATTGTCCCTCGATTGAGGACAAGATTGACCGTTTCGCCGACAAGGATCATCACCAATTATTCATAGAACCAGAGGGTTGGCACACGCAGTCCTATTATATCAATGGCTTCTCTTCGTCGCTCCCTCTCGAGGTGCAGCTGGAGGCGTTGCGTTCCATAGAGGGTTTCTCCGATGCCCGTATTTTCAAGCCAGGCTATGCCATCGAGTATGACTACTTCCCGCCTACCCAGCTCTCCTATACCCTTGAGACCAAGCATGTTGAGAATCTTTATTTTGCTGGTCAGGTGAATGGTACCACGGGCTATGAGGAAGCTGCCTGTCAGGGGCTTATGGCTGGCATCAATGCCGCCCTCAAGCTGCTGGGCAAGGCTCCTTTTGTACTCTCGCGTTCGCAGGCGTACATAGGTGTCTTGATTGATGATTTGGTTACGAAGGGGGTCGATGAGCCCTACCGAATGTTCACCTCCCGTGCCGAGTACCGTATTCTGCTGCGTCAGGACAATGCCGACCAGCGCCTCACGCCCCTCGGCCACGCCATCGGTTTGGCCGACGATGAGCGTATGCGCCGGGTGGAAAAAAAGCAGGAGCAGGCCAGGTCGCTCCGCCGGTTGGTGGAGGAGACGCCTGTTGTTCCGTCTGATGTCAATGCTTGGCTCCAGGAGCATGGCTCGGCAGGGCTGAATCAGAAAGTGCGTCTCTCCAACCTGCTGCTGCGCCCGGAGCTTACACTTCGCGAACTAGGCGAGGTGGCTCCAGCGGTGGCCGAGGCCATGGCAGCCCTCCCTGATGAGGTGGTGCAGGAGGTGGAGACCGCCATCAAGTACCAGCGCTATATTGAAAAGGAGCAGGAGGTGGCCAACCGTATCTTGAAGTTCGAGGAGATACCGCTGCCGGCTGGCTACGATTATTTCCAGCTCGACGCGCTCTCCTATGAGGCGCGCGAGAAGCTCTCCAAACAGTGCCCTGCCACCATAGGGCAGGCATCGCGTATCAGTGGGGTTTCGCCTGCCGATGTGTCTGTTTTGCTTATCACTTTTGCCCGTTAGGATGGGATGGAAAAGCCCCGTTGTTTCACGTGAAACAACGGGGCTAAATGTTTTGTTCTATGACTGTTAGGTGGATTAATAGTTCTGTTTATTAATCTCGAAGTATGCCTGTGGATGGTTGCAGACAGGGCAGACGTCGGGTGCGTTGGTGCCCACCACGATGTGGCCACAGTTGCGGCATTCCCACACCTTCACTTCGCTCTTTGCGAAAACCTCCTGTGCCTCCACATTGTGCAGCAGGGCACGGTAACGCTCTTCGTGGTGCTTCTCGATGGCGGCCACGCCACGGAACTTCTCGGCCAGCTCCTTGAAGCCTTCGGCCTCGGCGGTGCGGGCGAAGCCTTCGTACATGTCGGTCCACTCGTAGTTTTCGCCAGCGGCGGCAGCGGCCAGGTTCTCGGCTGTGTTACCGATGCCATTCAGCTCCTTGAACCACAGCTTGGCGTGCTCTTTCTCGTTGTCTGCGGTCTGCAGGAAGAGGGCGGCAATCTGCTCAAAGCCTTCCTTCTTGGCCTTCGAGGCGAAGTAGGTGTACTTGTTGCGTGCCTCGCTCTCGCCAGCAAAGGCGGCCATCAGGTTCTTTTCGGTCTGGGTGCCGGCATAGGGGTTGCTTTTGGGTTCTTCAATGGCCTGGAATACATCCTTGCCTTTCTTGCATTTGGGGCATTTCCAGTCGGCGGGCAGTGCCTCAAACGGGGTTCCCGGGGCAATGCCCTGGGTGGGATCTCCTTGTGCGGGGTCGTAGATGTACCCGCAGATGGTGCATTTGTACTTTTTCATTTTTGATGGGGTTTTGTAATGTTGTTTATTGAAAATTATACTTTTAGCAGTGCGTCGCGCACTTCGTTATCCGTGATGGGCACATCTATCACTGCGGCACCGATTTCTTGGAGCAGCACACAATGCAGGGTGCCGTCCTGTGCTTTCTTGTCTTGGTGCATCAGGGGGAGCATCTGCTCAATGTCCTTAAGGGTGAACTTGGGTAGTTTGATGTGCTCGCTAATCCATTTGGAGTATGATAGATAGGTCGTTTCTGGGAGTCCGGTTTTCTTTGTGGAAAGGTACATGGCGGCTTTCATTCCGATGCCGACGGCTATGCCATGCGGTAAGCCGGAGAAAAGCTCTATGGCGTGTCCAAAGGTGTGTCCGAAGTTCAATATCTTCCTGATTCCATGGTCATAGGGGTCGGATTTTACGATGCGGTTCTTGATTCTTGCCACCTCGACAATCTGTTGCTTGGTGATGCTGTTGGATGATGTAAGTCGTTCGTACAGAGCAGTGTCTGTTACTGCGGCAGTCTTCACCATTTCCATCTGTCCACAGAGTATCTGTTCTGGCTCTAACGTTTCGCAAAATACATGGTCTAAGACGGTTAGCGCGGGCTGATGGAAGAATCCGACACTGTTTTTGATTCCGCCGAAATCCACGGCTGTTTTTCCGCCGATAGCGGCGTCAGCCATTGATAACAAGGTGGTTGGAATATTGATGTGGCGTATTCCGCGTTTGTAGCCTGCTGCCACGAAGCCGCCGAGGTCGCACACTGAGCCGCCGCCCAGGTTCACCAGCACATGCTGGCGGTCGGCACCGCTTTCGAGCAGTGTCTGCCACACCTGCGCCGCCACCTCCAAGCTCTTGCATTCCTCGCCAGTGGGCACTTCGATAAACTCTGCCTCCTGCAGTGCCTCCACTTGCGAGATAAGCTGTGGCAGGCACAGTTGGAACGTATTCTCGTCCAGCAGTATGGTGTATGTAGCTTCTGCCCATTCTGGTTTTGCCAGTTCGCGCCCCAGCGCAGGCAGCCCTCCATAGAGTATCTTGTTTTGTCTTTTCATGCAATAAATAACGCGCATAGACGTTGTTTATTGCATGAAACTTGAATTGCTTGCCCCTGCCAAGAACCTCGACTTTGGTCGCGAGGCCATTAATCATGGTGCCGATGCGCTCTATATCGGTGCTCCGGCTTTCGGTGCCCGACAGGCTGCCACCAACAGCATTGAGGACATTGAGGCGCTGGTAAAATATGCCCATCTATTTGGTTCCAAGGTATTTGCTACGGTGAACACGCTGCTTTTCGACGAAGAGTTAGAGCCTGCCGTGCAGATGATACGCCAGCTCTACAATATTGGTGTGGATGCGTTGATTATCCAAGACTTAGGTCTTCTGGAATGCGACCTGCCGCCCATCGAGCTGCATGCCAGTACCCAATGCCATAATGCCACTGTGGAGCGCGTAAAGTTCATGGAATCAGTCGGATTCAAGCGTGTCATCCTGGCGCGCGAGACCTCATTGGAGCAAATGCGCGCCGTGCGCGAGGCCACCAATGTCGAACTGGAAGCTTTCGTCCATGGTGCCCTTTGCGTCAGCTACAGCGGCCAATGCTATATGAGTCAGTACCTTAACCAGCGCAGTGGCAACCGTGGTTGTTGCTCGCAGCCCTGCCGTTCTACCTACGACCTGCTGACCGAAGAGGGCCGAACGGTGATGAAAAATCGCCACCTCCTCTCGCTCAAAGACTTCAATGCTTCGCAACATGTTGGTTCCATGATAGATGCCGGTATTTCCTCGTTCAAGATTGAGGGTCGCTTGAAGGATCTCTCATACGTGAAAAATATCACCGCCTATTACCGACAACTGCTTGATTCCATGATGGACGGCCATGAGCGTGCCTCCTCGGGCCGCACCACCATCTTCTTCACGCCCGATCCCGAGCGTACCTTCAACCGAGGCTATACTGACTATTTCCTCCGCGAGCGCCAGCCCATGGCCTCGTTTGCCACACAAAAGTCCATCGGTAAACCTGTAGGCGAGGTCGCCACGCTGGGACGTTTTACACTGACAATCAAAAGCAAAGAGACCTTTGTCAACGGCGACGGCATCTGTTACTTCGACGAGCGCAACCGCCTGCAGGGCTTCCTGGTCAATGGGGTTGAGGGCAACGTCATCACGCCCAACCAGATGCCCAACCTCAAAGTGGGCACTCTTCTTTGTCGCAACCAGGACCAGGCTTTCGAGAAACTGCTTGCAGGGCGCACCGCCGAGCGCAAGATAGGCGTCCGCATGCTATTCTGCGTTACGCGCCGCGGCTTCAGCCTAGACCTCAAGGATGAGGACGGAGTGTCGGTCGTGCAGCATATCGCCGCCGAGCACCAGCCCTGCGACCGCCCCATCAAGTCGTCCAACACCATCGTGAAGCAGCTCTCCAAGCTCGGCGACAGCCCCTTTGTGGCGGAGGAGATAACCGACACCACCGAGGGCCGCTATTTCATCACTGCCGGCACCCTCAACGACCTCCGCCGCAAAGCGGTCGATCTGCTTAAAGAGTATAGAATCAAGCACTTCACCCCTGCCGCCACAGAACTCACAACTCCTCACCCCTCACTCCTCACCCCTCACTCACTGGACTACCGTGCCAACGTCATCAACCAGCGTGCCGAGGACTTCTATAAACATCATGGAACAAGCGAGATAGAGCGTGGCGTGGAGCAGACGGGCGACTATGCCGGCAAGGCGTTGATGACCACCAAGTACTGCCTCCGCCACGAGCTGGGCTGCTGCCTCCGCGACGGCGGCTCCAACCCCTATGGGATAGCATCCATGGACACCCTCCTGCTCCGCAACAACAAGCAGTTGTTCCGCCTTGCATTCGACTGCGGCGAGTGCGTGATGCGTATCGAGGCTGTTACTTTAGGCTGAGTCGTAAGCTGCCGCATTGGTAGAACTGTCCTTTTGCCAGGTTATGCAGTGTTTTACAAATGGAAAATTTATTTAGGTGACTATATATTACTTTACAGTAAATTTCGTTAATTATTGAATGGGATTTATTATATATACAATAATCTAAAAGAACATATAATGGACAAACTAACCAAACAGCAACAGAGTGGCATATCCGAACTGGTTCATCATATTCATGATGAAAAGGTTTTACAATGTATTTTGGAGACCATTGGTAGGGAAAATTGGACCAGGGCTATTTTAGCCAACTGTTCCATCAGTCTTTTAAACGAGGAACAGGAGGAAATATTAGAATCATTGGGGGGGTTATATGAATGGGAGGAAATCGAGGAACATCTTCATAATGATGATATTAACTTTGAAATTGCAGAAAAACTGAAAGAGCAGGGTGTTACCCATTACCTATATGAAAATGAGGATTATTTGGATGAGATAAGGGAAGGAAAGATCATATGTGAGGGTATTGATGTGGAGGAAATCAAAAATATGTTGTTTGGCTAATGAGAATAACGTTTTCACCTAAAACGGATAATGATTTCAGAAAACGTAGGGATTATTTGAGAAGAATGGGTAAACTCGATGGCCATAAATTACAGAGATACGAATTAGATGGGATAAAGAAATCACTAAAGAAGAACATTACAAAAAATCTCGAGAATAAATAAGATGTATGTGGATAAAAGGAGTCATCATATTATTTTTGGTAACTATATACAATTTTACAGCATTTTTCGTTAATTTATCGGGTTTTATTATTATATATCCATAGGATTAACATTTAAGAAAACGGAAATGAACAAACTTACCAAACAACAACAAAGTGGAATATCCAAACTGGTTCATCACATTCGTGACGAAAAGGTTTTACAATGTATTTTGGAAACCATTGGTAAGGAAAATTGGACCCGTGATATTTTGGGTAACGTTTTTTCGATGAGTTATCTTACCGAGGAACAAGATGAGTTGTTGGAATCAATGGGATGGTTATATACTGCGGATGAAATAATCGAACATCTCGAAAATGATGACATCAACTTTGAAATCGCAGAGAAACTGAAAGGGCAGGGTGTTACCCATTACCTATATGAAAATGAGGATTATTTGGATGAGATAAAGGAAGGAAAGATCATATGTGAGGGTATTGATGTGGAGGAAATCAAAAATATGTTGTTTGGCTAATGAGAATAACGTTTTCACCTAAAACGGATAATGATTTCAGAAAACGTAGGGATTATTTGAGAAGAATGGGTAAACTCGATGGCCATAAATTACAGAGATACGAATTAGATGGGATAAAGAAATCACTAAAGAAGAACATTACAAAAAATCTCGAGAATAAATAAGATGTATGTGGATAAAAGGAGTCATCATATTATTTTTGGTAACTATATAGTAGTTGATAATGTTCCACCTACAATCATTGACAAAAGTTTTTAGTGGACACGACTGTCCATGAAAAACACAACAATTTGACAATTATGAGAGTTCTGATTTTATTCTTAATTATTACAGCATTGCAGCTATCCTCCTGTACAAATCGTCAGACGACAGCTCCTAATGGCACTATTGAAGACACAACAGAAGAGTTGATTATCCAAAGTGAGAGTAGAGAGAATGAGGAATGTGAAAATTGTTGGAAAAATCCGTATGTTGACGATGTCGAGGGCGACCCCGATTTTTTCAAAAAAATTGAGAACGGAGACACCGCAGCTTTTGAGATTTTCTATCAGTATACCACATACACTTACAAACACGAGGATATTTTTAATGTCATCAAATATGCGCTATTATTGGAGAATAAATACCATTATTCTTACGGTTACCATTATGCAGCTGAAGGGTATGTATTGTTGTATGAGAAAGACCGCCATTTAACTGATTCCGACAAAAAGAATGTCGTGCTATTTTGCTGGAAATCCTATTATAAAGATAACAAACTAAAGTCAGTGTACCGCTTGCGGGATATTTATAAAGGAGGCCTTGACCCTTCTATGCAGGATGAGGAGCAATACCAAATTTGCGACAGCATTATCAATACTTAGAAAAAGAGATGCCAATAGCCCCTCCTTTCGGAAAAAAGTATCCAATTTTCCCATCAGACGTGAAATAATGGAAAAGAGCCGAACAAAAGCCCTAGAGGATACCTAGAGGGAGCCTAGAGGGTGTCGGGCAGGGCGCAACCTGTTCAGTCCACAGTGTATTCCTATTCCCTTTGTATACCCCTACTATTCAACTACATATCCCCTAGAACTATAGACTTGGTATAGAGTTGGTATGGGGATGGTATAGCGTTGATGCCCGAAATGGTGCCTTGCCGTCGGTGCCTATAATATAATTTAATTATATTATACCCTGACGGGAGAGCGGGTGGTGGTTAGTCGAGCGGGGTGTCGATGGGCAGGGTGGGGGAGTCGCTGTCTGGGGCGGTGGGGTCGAGGCCCAGGTAGTCCCTCGGGATGATGGTGTCCACTCCCTTCTTGTTCTTGACGCTCTTGAGGTTCGAGATGCCGAGTGCCAGTATCTGGTTGGCGGTGGTGCTGATGCTCTTGCCGCCGGGGAGCAGCTTCTTCTTGCTGGCCTCGAAGGCGCCGAGGGCCTGCTCGAGGTTGCGCCCTATGCCGTCGAACTCGCTCAGGAACGTGCCGGTGCGGTTCACCATCTCCTGCGCCAGCTCGTAGAGGCGCTGGTGGTTGCGCTCCTGGTCGATGTGGGTCCAGGTGATGCGTATGATGCGCAGGGCGGCGTAGAGCGTCTGCTCGTCGGCGATGAACACCTTCTTCTGCATGGCGTCCTGCCACAGCGAGGGCTCCTCGTTGGCGGCTGCCCAGAGGGCGGGCGACTGCGGCACGAACATGATGACGAAGTCCAGGTGCGGATTCACTTGGTACTGTGGGTAGTTCTTGGCCGACAACTCCTCCACATGGTTCTTGATGCTGGCGATGTGCTCCTTGAGGTACTGGCGGCGCGCGGGCTCGTCCTCGGCGTTGGCGTAGTTGATGAAGGCCGTCATCGAGACCTTGGAGTCGATGATGACGTCGCGCTTCTCGTCCAGGTGCAGCAGCACGTCGGGGCGCATGCGGCCGCCGTCGCCGGAGAGGATGGTGCGCCCCTCCTCGTCCTTCATGGTGTATTGGGTCTCGAAGTCTTTGCCCTCGGTGAAGCCCTGCTTCTCCAGCAGGTTGCTGAGCACCACCTCGCCCCAGTCGCCCTGTGTCTTGCTCTCGTGCTTGAAGGCGCGGGTCAGCTCCTCGGCGCTGCGCTGGGCCTCGATGCTCTGGCGTATCATGTGCTCCATGTTGGTCTTGATTTCGGCGCTCATGTTGGTCTGCACGGTCGAGTTGCGGGCCATCTCTTCCTTCATCTTGTCGATGGTCTCCTTGAGGGGTTTGACGATGCTGTCGATGTTCCTCGAACTGCTGTCGGAGAACTCCTCCTGGCGTTGCTTGAGCATGGTGTTGGTGGTGTTCTCCACCTGCTCGCGGAGGGCTTTCACGGTGTCGGCGAAGCGCTTCTCGAGGGCCTCGCTGTCGGCCTGGTGCCGGCGGTCCTGCTCGCGCACGAAAGCCTCGTGGGTCTGCTTGATTTCGTCCACCACCGTGTTGTGTCGCCGCAGCACCTCCTCCTTGTAGTCGGCCAAGCGTTTCTCGGCCTCCTCCTTGGCCTGTTGCAGGGCGTGCGCCGACTCGGCCCGCTGGGTGTCGAGCTGCTTGTTGAGGAGGGTGGTCTCGGCGGTGTGGCTCTGCCGGGCTGCCGCCAGCTGGCCCTCGAGGGTGTGTTTCTCTGCCGTCAGCGTGTTCTTTCCGCGTCCGCCGACAAGGTAGCCTGCCAAGGCGCCTACGGCCAGCCCCGCGAGTGCTGTGATAAGTGTCAGGGTCATATTGTCTCGTTCTTTTTCGTTGCAAAATTACACAATCTTCTCCACATGGCAAAAAAGTTTTTTTCGCGAACCCCTCCCGCCCCCCTCTCCTCCCACTCCCCAAGAGAGGAAGAAGAGGGGAAGAAGAGGGTGCCTGTAAGGTGCTGAAAATCAGCCATCCGATTTCGGGCAAAAATGGCACTTTCCCGCCACTTTTTTCAAAAAATGCATCAGGTTTTTTCGCCCAGTGTATTAGGTTGGCAGTCAGCGTGTTGGTTGAAATGGTTGCCGGTTTGGGGAAAAATGTGTACTTTTGCCGCTGGATTCAACACATGATGATATGCGACACATGGTTTGCTCCCGCTGGATATTGCTGGCAGCCCTGCTGCTGATTGCCTCCTGCGCCGCGCACCGTCGGCAGGGCGAGGCGGCCATCTATGCCGTGGTGCCCGACGGTGCGTTCCGCTCCTACCTGCTCCATAGCGGCTACGCCGAGCGGGTGTTCGGACGCACGCTGCGTTCCACGGCCAAGGGGCGCGCGCTGGAGGAGATGGCCTGCTACGAGAAAGGCATCAAGTCGCTGCGTGGCATCGAGATGTTTCCGCAGCTGAAGACCCTCATCTGCAGCGGCAATCCCATCACAACCCTCGACCTCAATGCTTTGCCTCAACTGGAAAAACTGCACGGCATCCACATGCCGCTGCAGCGGATTGACATCGACAGCTGCCACCACCTGCAAATGATAGAGTTGAGCTACACGCAGCTTTCCGGGTTCGACCTGCGGCCGTTCCCCGAGTTGACCTATTTCTTCTGTATCTTCTCGCCGCTCACTCGGCTTGACCTCTCGCCCTGCCCGGCCATGAAGTCGGTCTATATCCGCGGCACGAAGATTACCGACATCGACCTCACCCCCTGCACCGACTTCTTCCAGCTGCACGCCACCGACACGCCGTTGCGTACCATCCGCGTTACCGCCGAGCAATTATGGGCGACATCAAGGTCTCGTGCGACGACAGCGTCTCCATTGTGGTCGCGCCTGCGAGGTAACCTCGTTAGGCGTTTATGACTGCCGCCACGGCCACGCCTAGCAGCAGCACGCAGGCGATAATCATCCAGCGTCGGGGGCGGAGGTCTACCTTCTGGCGGCCGAACATCAGGCCGAGGTAGCCCAGCAAGATACTGGTTATCAGCAGCGGCCAAATGATTTTATGTATATTGGGCTCGGGTTCCACGAAGCCCGTCCCGACACCCACCAACAGCACGTTCACGCCGGTGGCCACGGCCATGGAGAGCACCGCCAGCTTGTCGGCCAGGTTGAATATCGGCAGCTGCGGTTCGCGCCGCAGGTAGGGCGCCAGCATCTTGAAGGCCACCACCGCGGCCAGCCCCAGGAAGACATAGCTGTTGAGGTCGTTGTAGCGGTCGGGCTCCTCGGGCGTGTAGAAGGCTAGGTAGCTGCCCACCAGGGCACCCAGCCAGTAGAGTGCCGCATGGATGGCCGCTAGGGTTGCCACAATGCCCAGTCCGGGCATCAACTGCACCGGCGTAGCCTCGCCACAGCGGCGGAAAAGGAGCATGGCACCGATGCCGAAGGCCAGCGCCAGGATGATATAGGATACTAATGACATGATTCTATGGTTTTTGTAAGCTCTATGAATTCGGCTGTAGACAGCTGTTCGGCACGCTTGCCCAGCACCGTCTCGGGCACGGCATCCACATTCAGCCCCGCCGACCGCAGGGCATTGCGCAGCGTCTTGCGCCGCTGGTTGAAACCCGCCTTGACCACATTTACAAACAGGTTTTCATCACATTCCAAGGCAGTTACGTCATTGCGTACAAGCCGTATGACGGCCGATTTCACCTTGGGCGGGGGATTGAATACATGCTCGTGGACGGTGAATAGGTATTCTATGTTGTAGAATGCTGATAGCAAGACGGATAGTATGCCGTAGGTCTTGCTTCCGGGCCCTGCCGCCACGCGCTCGGCCACTTCCTTTTGGAACATACCCACCACTTCAACGGCCTGGTTTCTGCACTCGAATACGCGGAACAGTATCTGTGAAGATATATTGTATGGGAAGTTGCCTATCACTGCGAAACTATCATGGAACAAGGCATTTAGGTCTAGTTTTAGGAAATCTCCCTCGATGACGTCGAGGGTGGGGTAGTGCTCGTGCAGCCAGGCCACGCTTTCGCGGTCAATCTCCACCACGTGAAAGTCAAGTTCCTTGTTCTCAATCAGGTATTTGGTCAGCACGCCCATGCCGGGGCCAATCTCAATCACATGGTTGGAGCGGCCGGTGAGGCTCTCCACGATGCGGCGTGCAATGCTTTCGTCGGTGAGGAAATGCTGTCCGAGGAACTTCTTGGCTTTTACTTCATTCATCTTGCTTTCAGTGCATTATAACGTTTGCGGGCGCGGTCTGCGTAGAGTGATGTGGGGTAGTCCAATAGCAGTTTCTCGTAGCATTCCAGTGCCTTGGCAGGGTTGTTCAGGTGATCCTCGTTGAGTTCGGCTTGCAGGATGAGGGCGTCGTCGGCCGTGATGTCGGTGGGGTAGAAGTCCACCACCCGCTGTAACAGGCTGTCGGCCTCTGCGTACCGGGCTTGTTTCATGCGTATCTGCGCCTTGCGCATCAGCACCTCGTCGAAGAGCGGGTGCGACAATGTTCCACGTGAAACCCTGTCGAACCCCTCCCATGCCTCATCCAGTTGGTTGCGGTAGAGCAGCAGGTCGGCATCGGCGAAGAGTTCCAGCGTGCCGTAGGTGCTGTCATCTTCCATGTTGTCAGAGATTAGCAGCGACAGTTCCATGGCATCGTTGGCTATGAGTTTGGAGGTCGAGGCGCGCAGCACTTTGAGCTGCGAGGCGGCCCAGGCGAAGTCGTGGTTGTAGTACGACAGCTTGGCGTTCTTGAACTTGGCCTGTGCGCCGAGCAGGTCGTTTTTGTTGGCCTTGTCCACCTGCATGTAGAGCAGCGAGGCATCCCACACCGAGCCTGCAAAAAGCAGCAGGTCGCCCAGCTCCAGCTTTACCTCGTCGCGCACGTTGGCCTTGAGGCGTGGCAGTTCCAGCACGTCGTCGAGCATCGAGGCAGCCGCCTGCGCATCGTTGCCATAGTAGGCTTTGAGGTGGGCGTAATGGCGCATCAGCGGGATGGTCCGTTCGTTCTTGCCCAGCTCGGCGATGGTGGTCTCATACTTCTGCATGAGTTGTGCAAACTGCTTGCTGTCAATGGAATAGTTGTGGTTTATCCGTGCGAAGTCCACCTCCATCTCGCCTACCCTGGCATCGAAATAATGGGTGCTTTCCTGTCCTTTCTGCTGCAGCAGGCGGTAGCTCTCGGCGGCCACGTCGTAGTCTTCGTTGGTGAAGGCTATCTGTGCCACCCGCATCAGTTGCTCGCCGCCTTGGTCGGGGAATCGGGCATCGACGGCACGCGCCTGGGTCAGCGCGAAGCGGAAGTCCTTCTGCTGCAGGGCGAACCATATCATCATCTCCAGGTAGCTGCGGTTGTTGGGGTGCTCACGCACACGCTCCACCAGGGCTTGTTTCACTCCCTCGGCCAGGCGGTCGTCGGGTGCCTCCTGCAGGGTTTTCTGCATGGAAATCTGTATGGAGGGCATCATGCCCGGCTGCTTGTCCAGCAGGTCGAAGTACTCGTTGGTCATGGCCGTGTAGTCGCCCATGGCTTGGTAGACGCCTACCAACTCGTTGAAATAGAGGTGTTCGTTGCGTGTTTTGCTCCTCGCCGTCAGGTAGGTTTTGGCGGCGTAGTCGTGGCGGCCGATATTGGAGAACGCCATGGCCAGGTCGGGCACCGGCGCCAGGTTCGAGGTGATGGCCTCGATGGCTTTGTCGAAGCATTTGTCGGCTTTTTTCTGCTGTTTCTGAATGAGATAGACGTTGCCCTCGTCTACATACAGCGCCAACTCCTTGGGCTGCTGCTTCTGCCGCTTCTCCACCAGCCGCACGGCATCCTTGTACTCGCCCAGTTTGAGGTAGGTGGAGTAGAGCCGCTGGTAGTAGTATTTGTTCGTAGTGCGCTTGTAGAGAGACTCATACAACTGCGCTGCCTGTGCGTACTCGCCCTGGTCATAGTAGTAGGCCGCCATCTGCTCTTGCGACTGCTGCGCAGCCAGCGGCGAACAGAAGCAGAGCGATGACAACAGGCATGCTATCAGTATTTTGCCTACTTTCTTCATACTAAAAAAAACCGGCACTTGCGCGTCGGTCCTTCGTGTGTTGGTTTGGTGACCCAGCTGGGGCTCGAACCCAGGACCCCAACATTAAAAGTGTTGTGCTCTACCTGCTGAGCTACTGAGTCTGGTAGCATGGTTGTTGTCGGTGTGACCCAGCTGGGGCTCGAACCCAGGACCCCAACATTAAAAGTGTTGTGCTCTACCTACTGAGCTACTGAGTCATCAATTTTTGGCCACTTTTTGGCGTAAATTGAGTTTGCAAAAGTACAACTTTTTTCAGAACCGACAAAATATTTTCTCAAAGAGTTCTGTATGTATGTCAGATGTTGTTGAAATACAGAAGTATACAATATTCTAATCTTCTTCTCTTTCAGGGCTTGTTCTTTGGTGATTAATGCTGTTTTCATCCATTTCTACCTGGATTTTGCCCTAGGTGTAAATTTAATTTTGCCAATCCAATTTTATTTCGTAATTTTGCACTCAAAATATAAAGCATTTCAGACTATGGACAAACAAACCCTCATCGACATGTTTCTCGCCAACAAGGGCGAGTGTTTTCCCGCTGAGAGCATAGCTCACATCCGTTCAAAACTCGCCTCGATGGACGAGGAGCGCGTCTTCATGATGACCAACATTGAGTACAAGAAGCCGCTCATTATGCTTCTGATTTCCATTTTCGTTGGCGAGCTCGGCATAGACCGATTCATGCTTGGCGACACGGGTCTCGGCGTGCTCAAGCTGCTCACCTGCGGTGGCTGCGGTGTGTGGTGGCTGGTCGACCTCTTCCTTGTCAGCGATAAAACCAAACAGCACAACTATCAGAAGTTTACCAGCATGGCTGGTTATTGATGACCCTGCAGTTCTGCATCTTCAAGCAGCTCACAGGCGTGCCCTGCCCCGGGTGCGGTTGCACCCGGGCATTCTTCTCCCTGTTCCATGGCGACGTGGGTAGGGCTTTGTGGTACAATCCGTTGGCCATCGTGCTGACCGTTGGTGCATTGGCTCTGGGCATAGCCACCCTTTACGAAATCCTTGTGCTGCACCGCTTTCCACGCCACCCCGATTCGCTCTACAGCCGCCTCTTCCGCCGCCGTTTGCCCTCATGGGTCATCGTGGCGGCCGCCCTCCTCACCGCCGCCAACTGGGCCTGGAACATCGCCAAGGGGCTGTAAGGAATCGCTTTCATCCCTAGAAAAATCGCGCTTTTATACAATTATTGAATTTATAATAATTATAAAAGCAATAATTTCCCCTTCAAGTACAAATTTTGTTCAATAGAAGCGGTTCTATTGAATAAAATTTCCGATTTTTTACTCAATAGCCATTGCCTTTTTGTCAATAAAATGGTTGGCTCTGTAAGAAAAGCCGAGCCCGAATATATACTAATAGTTCATTCGCATCCATCGGCCGAGGAAAAGGTCGCTGATGCAGTAGCCGTTGTCAGTGGCGGAGACAATCTCTTTCCCTTCCAAACTACGGAGGGCCGACTGGACCGAGCTGGCCGAGTCCAGTGAATGTTTTTTGATAAACGCACCAGCGGTGGGCGACTTGACCGACCCTTCGCGGGCAATGGCTTGCAGGAGGTGCTTCTGCTTAGGGGACAATAGGTTGAGTTGCATCCTGTAGCTCCCTTCCTGCACCTCGAGGATGTTTCGCTCGGCCACGGGAAGCATGGCGGAGGTGCAGACAGCCCCCTCGTCGGTCAGGGCAAAAAGTTCGTTCATCATCATTTGCAGGTACCAGGTGGTCCCCCTGTATTCATCATACACCTGCTCCACCGCCTCGCGTTCAATCCGCTTTCCCTTCTGCTCGAAAAGCCGCGAGGCAAAGCCGGCATACACATCCTCCGCTATCGGCCGCAGGTCCATCAGCTGCGCACTCTGGTAGAACGGCCTTGCCTTGGTGTGGAACATCTGGCTGATGGTGTGTTGCTTGCTCCCGCTGAACAGGAACGATGTGTTGGCGCAGCCCTGTATCATGCCCCGCAGGAGAGCCTCCACGCGTTTTTCCTGAAATTCGGCAATCTGCTGAAATTCATCCAACGCCAGCAGACAGGGGCGTTTTGCCGCCTCCAGGTACTGGAATATCTCTTCCAGGGTAACAGCTGGGTCTTCAATGGCTCCGATGCCGAGTTCCAGTTTGGGTTCCCCGCTGATGCTGTCCACCTTGAACCCCATGCGTAGCGACTTGATTGTCTGGAAGAAGGCTTCCCAATTCCGCTCGCGTGTCGACTTCAGCTGCTCGAAAACGGCCTTGCCCAGGATGTAGCACATCTCCTGCAGCGTGGTGGCCGAATAAATGTCCACAAAGAACGTGTAATAGTGCTCCTGGATTTCCTTTTGTTGGAACAGATGGTGAATCAATCCGGTTTTCCCCATCCTGCGGGGCGACACCAGCACCACATTCCGTCCGTTCTGTACCTGCTTTATAAGGAACGCCGTCTCCTCCTTCCTGTCGCAAAACAGCTCCTCTGGGATGCTTCTGGAGATTACGAATGGATTGTTTATATTGCTTGTTTTCACAAAGATACGAATTATTATAAAAGCAATTATTATATTTTAAATAATTGCAAAAGTAATAAATATTCTGCACATACAAAAAAATATTTTTTGCCAGTACGGGAAAAAGTTGTATTTTTGCACTCGCAAACCGTTGAGAATTGGTTTGCCGAAAGAAAGCGCATTTTCGCCGTATATTCTGCAATCGAGAAACTGGACACTTCTCATTGAGTTACGCAGAGAGTATTGAAAATGAAGCTCCTGTTGGAGTATATTCATCTAGAATATATCCGCACGTGGGGCAATTCTTAAATCAATATTTTTGCGTAACAGGGAGTCCAGCCCTTCGATTGCGAATAGAGACATAATGGATGGCTCCACTTTCTTCCGTTGTGTATCTCACACCTAGACAATGGAAACAGTAAAGAATAAACAGAATATGAAAAAGGTATACCCGCTGCCATATCCTAGAGTTAAACAACTCGTGGACGAAAAAAATGACCGATCACTTGTTGCCTATCTCATAGCATCTGATTCGGAGGTGACGGAGCAGTTCCTCTATGGACTCTCTTGGCCATATTTCAAACACATCAGGCACTATTGGTACACAACTTACACTGATGAGGTTGACGCGGCTAACGATGTTTACCTGAAAATAAAAACCCCAAAGAAAAAGGACGGAATTTCACCTCTTGAAGGGTTCGCGTTCCGCTGCAGATTTTTCATTTGGTTTTTTTATGTGGCAAAACGCCACTGTATTGACAGGTGGCGAAAGCATCGCAAACTATTATTCTGTCCGACTGAAGAAATGGAGTCAATCACGGAAGACGATTCTACCGTCATGGAAGACAATGATACCGTGAAAGTTTTATACAATCCGGAGATAGTTGCCAACATATTCAGTCATATGAGCAACAAAAGATATATTGAGGTATTAAGACTTCGATACTTTGAAAATTTAAAACCAGAGGAGATTGCAGAAGCCATGAATGACAGTAAGGATAATATATACAGAACAACCAATCGGGCGCGCAATCAATTTGAAGAGGTTCTTCTGCAACTTTACCCTGAATTCTATAGTGAGATGAATAAAAAAAATCACGGGTAAAGTGGGAGATTTTGAAAGGTTGCACGTATTCACACTAAAAGGCACTAGGACATGAATAAGAATAAAATGCCACAAAATATGGATATAGAGGATATCGACGCCTTCTTGAACGGGAATCTGTCAGAACAGAGAGACAGGGAAGTTGCTGAGGCTATAAACAGCAACTCTTGGATACAAGAGTATATAGAAGCGAGTCTCGACATAGACGATATGGTGATGTTCGACGAATTGAGCCGCGTGAACCAGGTTCCACAAAACAGCTCTCCGAAAAGGGATTTCTCGATTGTGGTTCCCTCCTCGGGAGGCGATTCGAAATGGGGTAAATATCTCTCTCGTAATGGTAACCAAGAAAGCGGTGCTTCAAAAAGAGAACATGGAGATTACCGCCAGGCGGCTAATGAAGAGGAAAGAGGGCTAACAAAGTTGAGGTTTAGGAAGTGGGAGAAAGCGGGAGAAAATGGAGGAGATAAGAGTTATTGGACAAAACTTTTCATAGCTATAGTCATAATGATGGTGATTATTCTTTTCAGGTCTTGTGAAGGATAGAATATGGTAGAACAAAAATCAATTACATAATGGACGCGAAATATTACTACATATCAAGCACAGGTAATTTGCAGAAAGAGGAGGTGTGTGGGCCGTACACGGCATTGGAGATGCTGAATATGAACCTTCCTGGTGATACATTCGTGACGGACGATTTGGATAGTGATAGGTGGTGGACTGCAGACACCTTTGATTTTGCTAAAATATGCGAGGAGTATGCAGAAAGAAGAACGGGGAAAAGAAAGTCGTACCGCACATTTACCCTAAAGCTTGAGGGAGCCACATACCTTTTCCGCTACAAAGAAAATGAGAAAATACGTGGTCCAAGGTCGGCGAAACAGATGCATGACCTAAACCTCGACCCATCCACTCCCGTCACAGAAGCCTCTTTGGACGGAGAATGGTTTGTTGCAGGTAATTTTGATTTTGGGCAGTTAATCAAGGAGGAAGAAAAAATTAAAGAAGTGAGTGATAAACTGGCAGACAGGAATGTTGGTGTTGGCTTTATTTGGCTGATTGCCGGATTAATAGTAACGTATTTTTCTTTCCAGATTAGTGCTTGGGGTGGAGGCATTGTGGCTACTGGAGCAATCGTCGGTGGGTTTATCCAAATGATGAAGGGACTAATGGGAAGTGATGGGTTGTCAAAAGAAGAGCGGAGTCAGATATATGAAGGTGGCCAGTACGACGAATCCGAAGACGTGGATTGTGAAGATGCGTCCTTCCAAGACCTATCGCATGAGGATCTCACCGAACTATATGCAGAATTGGGGCTGACTCCAGACGCAACCAACGGAGAAATAAAAAGAGCCTACCGCAATATGGCCAAACGCTATCATCCTGATATGTATAAAGGTCAGAATGAGGTTGAGAAACAGATGGTTGTTGAGAAGTTCCGTAATATCAACGATGCTTATGAACTGATAAAACAAATGAAAAATTTAAAATAATTTTCAGATTTAGGTGGGAGAAATCATACCCATAGTCGTAGAATGATTGAAACAGCATAAAAATAATACCTATGGCACAAGAACGTTACCTATCACCCAAAAACATTTTAAGTTATTTGTGTGATCTTGAAAACAAACTTCCCAAGCGCGACTATAAGTTATATAAGGAGTCGCACCGACATGACGATGATTTCGGCAGGGTGACCCCGCAGGAGATGAATGACGAATGTCAGCGTATGCTTGAATTCGTCGGTATGGGTGGCTACAAGGCCGATGCTCGGTTTGCAACACTGGATGAGGGCACCGCAGGAAGAACCGTCCCTGGTCATAAACCCAGCGGGAAAGTCCCTATCGAAGTGTCGGATAGTATGACGGGTAATTGGAAGGCCGTCATCGCAACCTTGGCACATGAGATATGCCACCATGTCATCTACGATAATTTCATCCGTCCGATGGCTAGTGAGGTAACCGAGGCGTACACAGACCTCTGCACCATATATGTGGGTTTCGGACAACTTATCCTCGATGGATACAAAACTAATGTCAGGAGAGAGCAGCGAACACTCGGATATCTAGATTGGAATACCTACGAGGTGACCAACCATATGGTCAATGTGGTGCGAGGAGGTGTTCCCAGCGGCAATACAGGACTTAAGGACAGCGATGTCTTTGCCGATGAAGCCATCCAGATTTGGGAATCGGAAGAAAAACGAAACAACTTGATGAAAGAGGCGTTTGAGAAACGCTCGGCGACTTTGACTGAAACCATGCGCAACATTGCCTATCTGGAAAGTCTGTTGAGTATATATCGCGAGCGTTTGATGCCTAGATCAAAAGAAATGAGTCAATTGTTTGAGAAGATGAAAGAGTCGATGCAGGACGGGGCAAACAAAAGTCTCAAAACATTCAGTTCGCTGTATGATGATTATCTGTTATGCCATGATAACAATGAGACGGATAAGGATGGAGTGTTGGAGGCTGCCCTGTATAATCTATACAACAATGTTCAGAAGCGAGTGGGAGCAGTGGAACTTGAGCGAGACATAATATGTCAAGGATGCGGAAAACGCTATAAATTAGGCGATGACAATGGTTCAAAAAGAATTATCAAATGCAAACAATGTGGGACATATTTTGTTGTAGACACTACCGACTGGAACCCAACGGTGATACAGCGTCGAGAAGAGCAGAAGCGCATAGAGAAGCGAAAGAAGCAGGAGTCCGAACTGGAGGCCTTGCGCATAAAAGTGAGTGGCGAAGAGAAATCTGCTGCATGGAAAGAGTGCAATCAACTAAAACAAAACCTCGACAATATAAACGCTGGGATTAGCCGCATGCCGGGGTTATTTAGATGGGTACTCAATAAATACGTAAAAGAACTCTGAATTAAAACCGTAAAACATATACAAAATGCGAAAGTTATACTATATAATTCCTTTGGTGCTGTGCATGCTATGTCAGCCCGATGTCTGTGGGTCAGAAGCGACTGGTCTTTTGAAAAAAAAGACCCCCTGGCAAAAAATGATGAGAGTGCTCTACGAACACGGTGTTGATACTATAGGCATGGGTGTAACCACTTTGGTTGAAGTCGATGTTCTGAGCGCAGCGGCACCGGATTTGGCCAAGGCGTTTGGGGTGAAATGCGAACCTGTGCAAGCATATACGAAACAAGAACTCGTTGGCGATGTTGTTTGCCAGTATATGCAACTGAAGTATACCAAACAGAACGAGAAGCACCTGTACTATCGGACTCGTTATAGCACCGATGAGGACGCCTACGCAGAATTCATCAAGGCATACCCCGATTCCCGCTATGCTGATGAAATGCTGTGGAAGATGAACTGCATTAAGGCATACTGGAGTTGGATTACAGCCATGACGGAAGAAGCCTGCTATTTGGCTTATCTCCATAGCAGGATTGTGGACAACACCCCTTATGTGGCTTTTGTGCCCGAGTATCACTACATTGTTGAATGTATTGGAACTATGGAAGACTGGAAGCTGCTCATGCAGACCAGGGTCAATGAAGGCTATACTGATTGCGATGCATTCATGCGGTTCAAGCAAGACCACACAGGGCATCTGACAGGCTACAATTTTTTCATCGACGACAGCATACGCAACTGTGAGGACAATCAGGCGTGGAAGGTGGCAAAGGAACTCAATACTATCGCGGCCTATCGGGACTATCTGTCATCCTATCCTGCAGGGGAATATGCAGATGAAGTCAAAAGAAAAATTCAAGACTATGAATCGTGGGCTGATGCATGCGAGAAAGGCCACTATGATGCTTATTCGCAATATGTTTTTTTACATCCGTTAGGCGACAGTGTGGCGGTGGCAAAAGAGTGTATGCGTAAGATAGAGGAGGAGGAATGGAATCGAATAAAGCATTCAAAAAACTGGCGGGATTTCCATGATTATGAACTAAAATATCCAGATGGCATATATGCAGCGCAGGCGGAAGAAAAGATGGGCGATATACTCAATGTCCAGGAGTTCAATATGAATGAACTTTTTTCAATAGTTGGTCTCTGTGCGGCAAATGACTCGGGTATTGTATTTCTGTCCAATGTGAACAGAGGAAAGGATGATATTTCGTTCGACTTCTATTCCACATCTAACGGGAAAAAACGCCTTGTGTTATCGAAGACATTGAGGCCGGGAGAATTTATTCATTACAACCTACGGAATGGTAGATATGAAGTGAAAATCAGAAATGCTGGAATGAAGATGCCCAAGTTTGGATTTATGGATATCAGCAGTAGTATCTATTCATTGCAGTACTACATTTTTCCAACGTGGGCATCTAGTTTAAAAGCGGAGGATCGTGAAAAAAAATATTCGAACGCCGAGTTCTCAGAAAAAGCAAGTGCTGAAGAAAATCGAATAAGTTGTGTTGAACAGCTTAAGTTTAAAGCGTTTCACAGCAGCGATGTTATCCTAAAGAAAGGTGTGCTAGTCATATTTCCTGATGGATTTGTTGATTTGAACAATACGCCCGCAGAGAAAATAACGGGAGAACTATTAGTGCAGTCGAAAGAGGTATATTGCGGTCTTGTTGAAAAAGACCCTGACTTGACTCAATTATTTTTAAACGCAGGATGTGCCAGGCTTGGCTTACAGGTTGTGTTAAAGAGTTCTATTTCCGATAAAGCCGAAATAGTGGATTTTTCCGCCAACGAAGTAAAAGCATTTGCTCGAAGGCTGGAAAAGCAGTTGAGTAACAGTAAATGAAAGTCAGTGTAAAAAAAATATGCGGTTAAGTGGGAGAAAACGCGGGGGCGTTCGTATATAGGGCAGAAGAAGTTAATACAAATTAAATCCTTAAAACCGATGTGCCGATGGGGATATAACTGGCAAAAGAGAATATGAAAAAGATGATGTTTTTTCTCGCAGCAATGACGGTTATGGCTATGTATGAGCCAATAGTGGGACAAAGGGGAATTGGCTTAGCCGTCAAGAAGATTGACCGAATCACGAGGATTAAAGTCAAGGTGTCATCCCCATATTCAGTACGAGGATTTAATACAGGGATGCCCCAAATTCGTCCTGTCGTAACCCGACCACTTGTGTTTCCCGTGCTAGACACGTCTTCCCATCATCTTAAGCAAATGCATGTGCTCCCCTCTACATTAGGTGTGAGGAGGTGGTCGTCCGATGGACTTCTTTCGCCAGCCAAGAGCAGGATTGCTATGGAAGGTGGGTTTGATACTTTAAGCAGATTACAAAACAGGGAGGCCATAATTGTGCAGGAGAATGATGAAAAGTATAATTGCTTGAAATCGAAATATTAATCAGAACCGACGTGCCGATGGGATATAACTGGCAGCAAAAAAAAATGAAAAAAACTTTCGTGATTGCCGCAATGGCAATGTTCATGGCAGGTGCAGCATGTAATGCGCAAAACATTTACAAGGACTCCAAGAAAGCGGAGCGCCTGGCCAAAGAGGGAAAAACCACCGAAGCGAAAAACACAGCTTCCAAGGCCGTCCAGGAAAACAAATGGGGAGGATCCTCCACAAGCAGTTCTTCTGGTCTTTACGACAAGGTGAGTAAGGCCGCAGAAAAGGCTCGAGAGGATAATGCCAAAAGCAAGGCGAGCGGCCAGTCGTCTTCTTCCAATAGCAATGGTTCGTCCACCTCTGACTCCAAGTCTGCTACACCGTCGTCAGGGAATGGCAACTCCCCTTCGAGCAACACAGGTGCCTCTAACAGCCGCAAAAAATAAACCTTTACTTGGGCTGAGCGGGTAGTCCATTTTGAATAACGAAAACAGAAGAACATCATGCGTGAAAAGTGGATCCCCTTGATTGGGCATGCGATAGCAGATTTTCTAGGAATATCCGATGGAGCTCTCATTTTGTATATAGTACTGGGGATATTTGCTATTCTATTGACAATGATTATTTTATGTGTGATTTCTGCTCCTTTTTTCATGCTGTCTGTTTGGATGAAGGATGAATGGTTGCGCCGACAGTCCGCTCCAGTTAAAGTGGCGAACATGGAAAGTCGCTTTGTTGCTGCCATTTGCAAGCAGAATACGAGGGAGGATCTCAATGCGTGAAGCAGGTTGAGATGTTTGTTGCCCAAGCAAAAAGAGAGCAAGATATGCTACGATACCATACCAGGAACATCTGCTTGGCTAATATGAAGAACTATGAGCAGTATCAGAAGCAGAACAGAAGGGAAGAAACTTCTTCCAATAATGAGGCTGCAACGATGGATAACGGTAATGGGATGGTTAGATGGGTGGTATCAGGAGCCTTTTTGTTAGTTATATTGTTAATTCTTCTATAAGTGAGAAATGATTGTTACTTTGTATTTATATGTGCATAAATTATTGATAAATAATTAAATAGAAATGAAAAACAACCGTCTTTTGGGTTTGGTATTCTCCTTGCTGCTCCTGGCGGGCTGTACTTACGATGGGAAACCATTGTGGAGCGATGAATTGTATGAATCCGTCAGCACGGAGGTGAAGGGGCTCCTGGAGGCCTGCGATGCTTCGGGGGGCGGCTATGTGGCCGTCGAGGTGCAGTCAGGCAGGAGCGCTGTCAGCAATGTCGTTGTCCGCGACTCGTCAGGACAATACTCAAGCGCCGATGTCGAGAAGATATTGGAACTCGACTATTACCGTTTCCTCATGGGCGACCTCTTTGCGCCGGTTCTGCTGACGGCGGCGCTCAATGAGCGGTGTGTGGACACCTCTATGCTGTTCAGCACCAACCGTTTTGCGCCCGATGCGCAGCAGATGCTCCGGGACGGTGTCCGCGTCGATTCGCTCACCATGCGCGAGGCGTTGGCCATGTGCTCGCATGCCGCCTATGCAGATTTGGGGTTCCGTTTCCGCGACAGTTTCGCCGGCGACATCCGCACCGCCGTGTCCCCGCTTTTTCCCACCAAGGATCGCAGCCTGGTCATCGAGATGACCGGTTCGCTGCCCGACGACACCGCTTTCTTCCGCTTCTGCATCGGAGGAGAGTCGCGGATGTCGGTAATGGGTGTGGTGGCGTTCTATAACGCCCTGGCGCGTGGCGGCGTTCCCATCGAGCCGTTCCCCGTCCCCAACAATGCGCCGACCCTGCCGGGCAAGCCCATCTGCAGCCGTGAGGTGGCGGCGCAGATGACCTCGCTGCTCCAAGGGGTGGGGGTGTACGGCCCCGCGGCACATGCTTTGCAGGAACTGCCTTTCGCCGTGGCCGGCAAGACCGCCTTCATTCCCGAAGGCTATGACCACTGCGGGCGCACCTATATGGTGGGCTATTTCCCGGCCGACAACCCCAAGTGGACGCTCCTGCTCTATATGGACGACACCGAGCGCTGCACCGCGGCTCTCGCCGCAACGTTTGCCCGTGTGGCCGATGCGGTGATGGCAAATGTGTCTACGGGTCAGTAAAAACATCTGAAGATTATGATACTGCTTTTGTCCTTAGCTTTGATACCGATATTGCTCATGATGTTTTTTGTCTGTGGTGCTGTTAGTCTCAAGGAAAAATGGATGATTAGAATTCTGCTGGCTCTGATTGCATGCGCGGTTCCATTCATTTTCTTTGCGTTGATGTCCCCGACACAACAATTCATTTCCAATGTGGTGGCATTAAATCCGTTGGTGGGACTGATGTATGTCGCCCTGATGTATTCCCCTGGATTGGTCGGCTTCATTATGGCTTTCCACACTGATCGTTGGTGGAAGTCGGTACTTTGGGTATTGTTCTCGCTCGTAATGGTTTACGGATGCATCGCTAACTACAGTAAGGTGGATGAGAATCAGGTGGACTCATCCCCTCTCGCTCTTCAGCAGCAAGGGTGGGGTAGGGCGCAGCATGATTTACCACCGAATTGTTCGAATTTATTCCAAAACCCATGGGATCAGATGGTTCGTGCGTGATTTGCACCAGCGGCACATAGTTGTCGGGCTGGCTGACGGTGCCGTGGCCTATGTAGGCGGAGCGGGAGGCGCGGCCTTCGCGGTCGACCACGAAGCCGTAGAGGTGCACCTCGCTGCCGGACCAGTGCTGCGGTAGCCTCATTTTCACCACTTTGCTGCGGCGCAGGGCGGGGGCGGAAAGCTGGCTCTCGCCCAGCGCAGGGGCGTAGGCGAAGAGGTAGACGCTGTCCTCCGACGAGGCGCGCGACAGCATGCTATTCTTCTCATACTCAACCCTTACCACCTCGCCCTCCTCGAACTGCGGCGCCTTGAAGCGCACCTCGGCGGCGGTGCCTTCGGCAATGATAATGTGTTCAAAATCAATCGCGAGGCATGCTCCTCTGTCTTGGGACACACTCCTCTGCCCTTCGGGCACTTCCCCTAGCTTAGGGGAGGGGTTAAAATGCACATCTGCGCTTCCAAATTCAGTGGTGGGGATGGTGTGTGTGTTCCTCCGCTCCCCCTCTATGCCAGAGGGGGTGGTGCCACCGTGGGCGGAGATGGGTGCGTGTGTCCGAGCGAAGCAGCGCTTGTTGCTCATAACGAAGTAGTTGCCCTCGGTCATCTGGTGCCGTTCGGCCTGTTCGCGCAGGCCCAGCAGCAGCGCCTGGCGCGCCGTGGAGGCGAAGCGCACCATGCTCACAAACCAGTCGCGCTCAGCCTGTTGCATCGGTGTGTTGGGGTAGGCCACCGTGCGCTTGTAGGCACGCACACAGGCGCGGCCGCGCCACGAATAGCCCACCACGGTTCCGACGCGCCCCGAGAAGGCGCCCAGTATTCCTTGTTCCAGTTTTGCCATATTTTTCTGCTTTTTTGTTTCCAGATAGGGTAACGCTGTCCCCTCGTTTTTATTGCCTACCCATTGAAGAAGAGAGGAAGAAGAGGGGAAGAACATAGAGCTCCGTACTAGCTGATGCAGAGCCACTTGCCTGCGGCGAAAAAATGCAGAAATTCCTGAAAATTTATTTTTCCAGTCCGAAAAAGTTCCGTACATTTGTACCGACGAACATTTCGCGTCTCTAAACGTAACAGACTATATATCATGAATATGGAGATTACCCTGCGCCGAGGTATCGGCGACATTACCTTTGGGATGCCGGTGGAGGAGATAGTGGCCCGCCTCGGCAACCCCGACGAAGTGGAGAACATCGACAACGCGGCCGACGAGAGCACCACTGTGTTGCGCTACAACGAGTTGGGTCTCACCCTCTTCTGCGAGGGCGACAACCCCGTGCTGGCCTGCATCGATGTGGCCAACGAGGAGTGCACGCTCTTCGGCGAGCCCCTCTTCGGCCTCGAGGAGCGCTCCATCGTCGAGCTCATGGTGCGCCACAACTACACCGAGGAGGACGCCGACGAGGAGGACTGGGGCGAGCGCCGCATCAGCTTCCCCGAGGCCAATGTGGACTTCTATTTCGACCAGGGCGAGCTCGTCTCCATCATCCTTGGCCGATGAGCGCCCTCTTCTCCACGGCCTACCTGCCGCCCGTCCAGTATGTTGCAACATTGTTGCAACATACAGATATCCAGGTGGAAGCCAAGGAAACCTACCCCAAGCAGACCTACCGCAACCGCGCCCTCATCCTGACTGCCGGCGGCGTGCGGCCGTTGACGGTGCCGGTGGTGCGCACGCAGGGCAACCATTCGCGCACGGAGGACATCGCCATCGACTACCGCACGCGCTGGAATGTGGTGCACCTGCGCACCCTGGAGGCCGCCTACGCCGCCTCGCCTTATTATTTTTACTATAGGGACGGCCTGGCCGATGCACTGCAGCAGCGCTACGACCGCCTGCTCGACCTCAACCAGGCGCTCCTCGCTTGGCTGCAGAAGTGTTTGAAAACCAATGTGAAGGTGGAACTCACCGCCGACTGGTTGCCCTTGGGTGCCGAGGGCGCTCCGGCCCATCAGCATGACTATCGCAACGCATTTTCGCCCAAGCCAACTCCTCACTCCTCACCCCTCACTCCTCACTATCCCCCATATTATCAGGTATTTGCCGACCGCCATCCCTTTGTTCCGGGCTTGAGTGTGGTCGACCTCCTCTTCAACTTGGGTCCCGAGGCCACGGGTTATCTACGTGCTGTCGCAGAATATCCTCAGGATTGAGGCACAATGAGTTGCTCGGTCGACCGGCTGCGCTGCTCCAACAGCACAGGGCGTCCGGCCACGATGCGGTCGATTACCTCCTGTGTGTAGTAGCGAATGGTAATCAGTTGCAGATTTTCGTTGTAACGAACATGGAATGAGTGCCGTAGCTGCTCTATCAGCAGCCCCGTGCGCTGCGGGTTGTTGTCGATGCATATCGAGAAGCTCAACGCCGAATTCTGCATCAGATTAACTCTGATTCCCAGCTCGTTGAGCAGTCCAAAGATGACCTGCAGGTTCTCCTCGGCGATGAAAGAGAAGTCCTTCGGCAGGATGGAGAGCAGGATTTGGTTGTTCTTGAAGATATATAGCGGGGTTTCGGGGCTGATAGTATGATAGTTACCTATCGACGACCCTTCGCTTTCGGGCGTGATGAACGACTTGATATAGAGCGGGATGCCCTTGTTCTGTATCGGCTTCACCGTCTTGGGGTGGATGACCGAGGCGCCGTAGTAGGCCAGCTCAATAGCCTCATTGTATGGTATTTGGCTTATCTTTACGGTGTCGTTAAAGTACTTGGGGTCGGCGTTTAGGAAACCGGGCACGTCCTTCCAGATGGTCATGCTCTCGGCTTCGAGGCAGTGGGCCAGGATGGATGCCGAGTAGTCCGACCCTTCGCGCCCGAGGGTGGTGGTGTGGCCATCGGCGGTGCCGCCGATGAAACCCTGCGTCAGTATGACGCTATGTGCCATGGAATCAGCCACTAGCGCCTTGCATGCCGCCCGTGTCAGCTCCCATTTCACCTGCCCTTCGCGGTAGTGGTGGTCGGTCTTCACCAGTTGCCGTGCGTCGACCCATAGAGTATTGATTCCAAGTGCGTTGAGGTATGCACTGATGATGGTGGTGGAAATGAGTTCGCCGAAGGAGACCACTTGGTCGTAATTGTAGTTGTATTGCTCGGGGGAGGGTACGAGAGAGGCCACCCTGCCGTCGAGGTTGTGCAGCAGGGTATCAATCTTCTCAATGATATCTATGTGGTTTGGTATCAGTGATTTGGCTATCTCCACATGGTAATCGCGCAGTTGCTGGCGCAGGGTGGCGGCCTCGGCGGCGCTGCTCACGCCCGGCACCAGCTTCTCCAGTAGGTTAGTGGTTTTGCCCATGGCGGACACTACCACCACCAAAGGTGCTGATTCTATGTGCTTTTGCACAATCTGTGCCATGTTGCGCACCGCCTCGGCGCTGTTGACGGAGGCTCCGCCGAACTTGAATACCTTCATCGTTTATGCTAGTTCTCGTTCCATGTCGCGACGCGAGTCCTTGGCTTTCAGCGTCTCGCGTTTGTCGTAGTGGTGCTTGCCCTTGGCCAGTGCGATGGTCATCTTGGCGTAGCCCTTGGGGTTGACGTACAGCATGACGGGCACGATGGTGAAGCCGCGCTCCTTGATTTTGCTCTGCAACTTCTTGAGTTCGCGGCGGTTGAGCAGCAGTTTGCGGTCGCGCTTGGCCTGGTGTCCCCAGTAGGAGCCGAATTTGTACTCCGAGATGTGCATGTCGCGGACAAACAACTCGTTGCCTATAAAGGTACACCAGGCGTCGCCGAGGTTGGCCTTGCCTTCGCGGATACTCTTTATCTCGCTGCCCATCAGCACGATGCCTGCCGTGTATTCGTCCAGCAGGAAGTACTCGAAGGCGGCCCGCTTGTTCTTGATTTCTATGAGGTTCTTCTCGATCATGACAGTTTGGCCAGGGCCTCTTTGATGCGGCGCATGGCTTCGCGCAGCAGGTCCTCGCTGGTGGCGTAGGAGAGGCGTATGCAGGTGTCGTCGCCGAAGGCGCTGCCCATCACCGTGGCCACGCCGGCCTCCTCGAGGAGGTAGAATGCCATGTCGGTGCTGTTCTCTATCTTGCGTCCGTTGAACGCCTTGCCGTAGTAGGCGCTGACGTCGGGGAAGAAATAGAAGGCACCCTGCGGCAGGCGCACCTTGAGGCCGGGGATGTCGCACAGCAGCTGGTAGACCATGTCGCGGCGCTGCTGGAATATGTTACGCATGTCGATGATGTCCTTCGAGGTCTTGGGGTCCATGAGCATGGCGCAGACGGTGGCCTTCTGGGCGATGGAGCAGGTGGCGGAGGTTACCTGTCCCTGCAGCTTGTTGCAAGCCTTGGCGATGACGGTGGGGGCGGCGATGAAGCCGATGCGCCAGCCAGTCATGGCGAAGCCCTTGGCCACGCCGTTGACGGTGATGACGCGCTCCTTCACCTCGGGGAACTGGGCCAGCGATTCGTGCCTGCCCACGAAGTTGATGTGCTCATAAATCTCGTCGGCCATGACGAAAAGGTTCTCGTGGCGGGCCACCACCTGGGCGATGCCGCGCAGCTCCTCCTTGGTGTAGAGCATGCCGGTGGGGTTGGAGGGCGAGGAGAACATGATGAGCTTGGTGCGGGGCGTGATGGCGGCCTCGAGCTGCTCGGGCGTTACCTTGAAGTCGTTCTCGAGGGTGGTCTTCACGAATACGCATTTGCCTTCGGCCAGGCGGACGAATTCCTTGTAGGAGACCCAGAAGGGTGTGGGGATGATGACCTCGTCGCCCGGGTTGATGAGGCACTGCACGGCCTGGAAGAGGCTCTGCTTGGCACCGGTGCTGACCACGATTTGTTCGGGCTTGTATTCCAGTCCGTTGTCGCGCTGCAGCTTGGTGCAGATGGCTTCCTTGAGGTCCTGGTAGCCGGGCACCGGGGGATAGTGGGTGAAATTGTCGTCGATGGCCTTCTTGGCGGCCTCTTTCACCGCCTCGGGGGTGTTGAAGTCGGGTTCGCCGATGGAGAGGCTGATGACATCTTTGCCCTGGGCTTTCAGCTCGCGGGCCTTGGCGGTCATGGCGAGGGTCTCGCTCTCGGCCATATTGAGAATGCGGTTGGATAAGATTTCCATAACTGTACTTATTGTATGAATGCTTGATTGCGTTAATGCGTCATTGTTTCTTTTGTCGGAAGGTGAAGAGGTTGTTTGCCACAAAATTCCACACCATCACAACGGCTGTAGCAATAACTTTGGCCACCCAGAAGTCCCAATCGAGTGTGGTCTCGACAAATCGCGGGATGATGCTTACGTCTTTCAATAGGAATAGGATAAAGGAGTTGAGACCTAGACCGATAAGAGAGACAAGGAAGAACTTGGCATATTCGACTCCAACCTCTTTGGATGTGCTTTTCCATGTCCATACACGATTAAGGAAATAGTTGCTAGTGGCAGCGAGAGAGAATCCGATAGCATTGGCCAGGAGGTCGGGCATGCCGAAGATGCCTTTGCAGAGCGCCGTCAGACCGAAGTCAATAACGGTGCCGCTGGCACCCACGATGCCAAACTTTACAAACTTGAAAATAAGGGGTTTCAGTTCCATGCTGAACTAGTTGAAGACTTTGTCCTCGGGGCCGTGGATGATGCCGGTCTTGCGCACTTTCTGCTTGCGGTCGCGAGGCTTGGACTTGCTGATACGGGGACCGGGTTTCTTGACGCGTGGCAGGTAGGCCACCTCGTCGCCCGACTCGTTCACCTCGAGGCCGTAGACCTTGCGGGTGGCGAGGTTGCATTTGAGGCGCCAGAAACGGCCGCAGCCGCCCTTGGTGAGCAGTACGTCGGAGGCCAGCTTCTCGTCGGTCAAGTTGTCGTCCCACAGGAAGTTAGCCCAGATGATATGGTCGCCGCGGTCGTTGGTGAAGCCCACGTACTGGCGACGGTATTTGCGCATGTGCTCGTCGATGATGGGGCACATGCCTCCCTGGTTGTAGTGGTCGCGATTAACGTAGGCGATACGTTTCTGTATCAGCGCCTCGGCATCGGCGATTTCCTCGTCGGTGGGAGTGAAGCGGCCGTCTTGGCCCTCGACGGTGAAATCGACCTCCCAGTCCTGATGGAACGACCAGCCGTGGTAGTTGTTGCCCCACACCTCGGCCACTTTCCATTTCTCGACGGGCTCCTCGTATTCCTGTGCGCTCACAGCAACGCCAAACAGCGTGATTACAAGCGCAAAAAGCAGTCTTTTCATCTTCTTTTTTGCTTTAATTTCCAACTGCAAAAGTACTCATATTTTGCCACTTGGACAAATTTTTTTTACCAATTGCAAAAAATGGTGTATATTTGCACGCTGATTTGGATAACGAAACAACAAGTAAAATAGTATATATCATGAAGAAATTTGTCTCTGTAAAAGAAGCCGCCGACAAGATTCAGGACGGCATGACCGTAATGGTAGGTGGTTTCCTCGGCGTGGGCAACCCCATCGCCCTCATCGACGAGCTGGTGGCCCGCAACGTCAAGGATCTCACCATCATCTGCAACGACACCGCCTATCCCGAGGTGGGTGTGGGCAAGCTCATCACCAACCACCAGGTCAAGGAGCTCATTGCCACCCACATCGGCACCAACAACAACACCATCGACCAGATGAACAGCGGCGAGCTGAAGGTTACGCTCCAGCCCCAGGGCACCCTGGCCGAGCAGATTCGCGCCGCCGGCGCAGGTCTGGGTGGCGTGCTGACGCAGACCGGCCTCGGCACCGTGGTCGAGAACGGCAAGCAGAAAGTTACCGTCGACGGCAAGGAGTACCTGCTGGAGAAGCCCGTCCGTGCCGACGTGGCCATCATCGGCGCCAACATCTGCGACGAGGACGGCAACCTGGTCTACAAGGGCACCAGCCAGAACTTCTGCCCCATGATGGCCACCGCAGCCGACACCGTCATCGTCGAGCCCCAGGAGATTGTCCCCACCGGCAGCATCGCTCCCGAGAATGTCAAGACTCCCGCTATCTTCGTTGATTACATCATCAAGAAGTAAGCGCGTCTGTCAAATGCAACCGCGGGGCCATGTCGAACATGGCCCCGCGGTGTGTTTTCAGCCCTGCAGTCGGCGTATCCTTGCAGCGGATTGCTGGATGCGGTCGGCGGAGACGGTGCCGTCGGCGACAAGCCCTTTGATGATGGCCACGGCCTTGGGCACGAGGTCGGGGTCGTACTGGCGGCCGTTGTTGCTGAGGCAGAGAAGGTCGGCGCCGGCCAGGAGGGCCAGGCGGAGGGTCTCCTCGAGGCTGTAGTGGTCGGTGATGGCGCCCATGGCCAGGTCGTCGGTTACGATGACACCCTGGAAGCCCAGCGTGTCGCGCAGCAGGGAGGTGATTCTGGGCGAGAGCGATGCCGGCAGGCCCGAGGGGTCGAGCTGGCGGTTGATGACGTGGGCGGTCATCACCATGCCGGCGCGGCTCACATCGCGGTAGGGGGCCAGCTCGCTGCGCTGCCATGTCTTGGTAACGTCGACCAGTCCCTTGTGTGTGTCGCCCTTGGCGCTGCCGTGGCCGGGGAAGTGCTTGAGGCAGCTCACTACCTCCCGCTTCCGCTGCTCGCTCGCCCAGATGGAGCAGCAGGCGGCCACCACGGCGGTGTCGGCCGAGAAGGAGCGTTCCAGCTTGCCGATGACGGGGCAGCCGGGGTTGACGTCGACGTCGGCCACGGGGGCGAAGTTGAGGTTGATGCCCAGCGAGTGCAGCATGTCGGCGGTGAGGGCGGCATAGTGGCGCAGCGAGTCGTCGCCGAGGGCGGCCAGGCGTTTGGCGGTGGGCACGGCCGGAAATCCGTAGCGCGGACTGAGGCGGCTCACGCGGCCGCCCTCCTGGTCGATGCCGACGAGCAGGGCGGGGTTGATGGCCCGCAGCTGGGAGCAGAGGCGTTGCAGCTGGTCAGCACTCTGTATGTTGCGGCCGCGGGTGCCGGTGGGGGCGTCGTAGTCGAAGAGGATGACGGAGCCGACGTGGTAGTCGCGCAGGTCGCGCACGATATGGTTCGCGTCATCAATCCCGGTGCCGCGGAAGCCCACTAGGAGCATCTGTCCAATGGCCTCGTCGAGGGGTACGGTGTCGGAGGTTTGCCGACCCGGATGGTTGCAGGCCACCAAGGCCAGCAATGAGAGAAGCATCAGTATTTTCATCCTTCAAACGGTATTCTATGGGCTATGCTGCGGCCCAGGGTAATCTCGTCGGCGTACTCGAGGCTGTCGCCTATGGCCACGCCGCGGGCCAGGGTGGTTACCTTGACGCCGAGGGGCAGCAGCTGGCGGTGGAGGTAGTAGCCCGTGGTGTCGCCCTCCATGGTGGTGGGCAGGGCGAGGATGACCTCCTCGACGGGCGCGGGGTCGGCGGTCTGTACGCGACGCAGCAGCGACGCAATCTCGAGGTCGTTGACACCGATACCGTCGATGGGCGAGATGACACCGCCCAGCACATGGTAGAGGCCGCGGTACTGCTGCGTGTTCTCCAGCGCCATCACGTCCTGCACGTTCTCCACCACGCATACGATGCCGCGCTGACGCTTGTCGGAGGCGCAGATAGGGCACACCTCGGTGTCGGACACATTGTGGCAGTGGCGGCAGCGGTGCAGGTGGGTCTTCAGCCGCAGCACCGCCTCGGCGAAATCGCGCACCTTCAGCTCGTCCTCCTTCATCAGGAAAAGGGCGTGCCGCAGAGCCGACCGCTTGCCCACCCCGGGAAGGGTGGCGAGCTGTTCGACGGCCTGTTCGAGGATGTTGCTGGGCAGGTTCATGGTGTGTCCGTTTTTTATTGCCCTAGACAACGTGCGGCGGCACAAATTATTGTGCCGCCGCCAGAAATTGTCTTAATCTAGATGCGCCTAGCGTACCAGCAGCTTCTTCACGGCGGTGCCGATGGGGGTGCGCAGGTGGAGGAGATAGGCGCCGGTGGGGAGGGCGGAAATATCGAGGGTGTGCATCGTGCCGGCGAGCCCCTGGCGCTCGAGCACAAGGGTGCCGGCCGTATTGTAGACGCTCACACCCGAGATGCCGAAGGAGGAGGCGAGGGTAACCCTGTCGGCCGCCGGGTTGGGGTAGAGGTCCGTCATCCGCTCCACCGTCTCGATGCTCACCTCGCCCGAGTCCGCCGCCACTATCGGGAAAATAAAGTAGAATCCCCGCTGGTGATTGGATGCCCCATTGCAGTAGAATCGCCAAGAGCGTGTTGTTTCGCTCATCACTACTAGGTGTGCCTTGGCCTCGGGCCTCGGTGCCGATGGATTACTATAGTACATCAGGTGCAGCAAGCGGAAGGGAATGGTACGGTACTGCCACACGCCGCCGCCGGCATCGACATAGCCACCATGTGTGTGTTGCGTTACACCCACATAGAACGAGTCGGTCAGCGTGACAGGGTTCTCGAAATACTTCTCGTAGATGCGGAAATAGGCTTCTCTTTCATGTGGATAGCTCTCCATACAATAGTCGCCCAAAGCCCTTGCAATGTAGGCGGGGGAGTCATTCTGGCGGTGCACCATCACGCTGTCAATCACCCTCATCGAGTCCCCTACATGCTCATAGAGACATAAATATTCGAAGCAGTTGTTGTAGGTTGTGTCGTAGGTATCATAGTGGTACTCCATGAACCATCTGGAACTGGAGTCCTCCGGAGGGAGCCCTCCGCTAACATAGTCCATTTTTGAAATCATCGCGGCGGCAATGCCGACCACACGAACCGTATCGCACGCCACATTGACACGCTTCGCCACAGCTCCACCACCATAGCCACAGTTAGGTGCCAACGCATAACCTACGGGAAATTTCTCATCTATAAAACAGTCATACAGATAGTTGCTGCGTGGATAGGACCAAACGGTATCCTGCGCCTTTATTAGATTTAACCCATGCACGATACATATCGCAATAAATATTGATATGTGTTTTCTTAATCGTTTCGTTTTCATAGTGTTGTTGTTTAATTCATAATGTTTTGACACTGCAAAGATATAACATGTTTTTGATTTTACCAAATATTTCTTTCTCTAGAATGCATTCCAGTCTCGCGCCGCATCCCCACAGGGTCCCTTGGTATGGAAGAAGAGAGGAAGAAGAGGGGAAGAAGAGGGTGCATTTGAAGTGTTGGAAATCAGCCTGTTATGTTTTTGCCATTTTGGCCTTTTTTTCGGAAAAATTTCAAAAATTTGTCAGTTTTTTGGGAGGCATTTTTGCCACTTTCCGGGGGTGGAAATGTTAAAAAATTTTAACCAAAGGTTTTTTTTCGTATCTTTGCACCCGATGACAGTCGACGAGGCCATAGCACGATTCCACGACTATATCGCCCATGAGCGGCGGATGGCGGCGGGCACGGTGGGAAACTACCTGGCCGACCTGCGCGATTTTGCCGACCACCTGCGGCAGCAGAATATGGTTGATATAGAGGATATTACTTCTCGCGAAGTGCGCGAGTGGCAGATGGAGCACCTGGGGCGCGGCGAGGCCGCCGGCACGGTGAAGCGCCGCCTGTCGTCGCTGGGCAGCTTTTTCCGCTACCTGCGCCGCCAGGGTATGCTGGAGGCCGACATAATGGCCAAGGTCAGCGCCCCGCGCCAGCCCAGGCGCCTGCCGGTGTTCTTCAAGGAGGGCGAGCTGGAGCACCTCTACGACGAGGGTATCTTCGGCGACGATTTCCTGGGCCGTCGCGATGCGCTGATGCTGCGCATGCTCTACGAAACCGGCATACGGCGCTCGGAGCTGGCCGGCCTCACCGAAGCCTCGGTCGACCTCTCGGCCCTCACGCTCAAGGTGCTGGGCAAGAGGAACAAGGAACGCCTCATACCCATCGAATCGGAGTTGGCACACAATATTTCGGACTATCTCGCGTTAAAGCATCAGGAAGTGGGCGAGAGCGAGTGGCTGTTCGTGAACCGCAAGGGCAGGCCCATCACGGCGAACGTGGTCTACCAGGTGGTGAAACGGTACATGCCGGCCCTGTCGAACGCCGACCGTATCAGCCCCCACGTGTTCCGCCACAGCTTCGCCACCCATATATTGAACGAGGGCGGCAACATACAGGCCATCAAGGAACTGCTCGGCCACGCCGACCTGGCCACCACCGAGGTCTACACCCACGTAACGCGCGAGCATTTGAAAGAGGTATACAAGCATGCGCATCCGCGCAGCAGAAGGAATAAATAACAACCCAATAAAGAAAGGAGAACGATTATGAACACAACCATCAACGCCGTCAAGTTCCGCACTGACGAGAAACTCGAGAAGTTCATCCACGACAAGGTGGGCAAGCTGGACCGCATGATTGACAACGCGGTGGGCTGCGAGGTAACCCTCAAGGTGGACAAACCCGAGAGCGACAACAACAAGATTGCCGACATACGTCTCAATGTCCCCGGCAAGGACCTCTTCGTTACCAAACAGGCCGACACCTTCGAGCAGGCCGTCGCCGACTGTGTGGACACGCTGAAGGTGCAGATAGAGAAGTATAAGAACGCCTAGCTGTAGCCAGCAATCGGAAGGGGCGGCGCGCCATACGGCGCGCCGCCCCTACTGTTTTATACATGCCTCAGCGCAGCAGCAGCACGGACCCGGTGGCCGAATAGTAGGTGTCCGGTTGCAGCAGGGTGGAGTAGCGCAGGTGCCACACGTAGTTGCCCATCGGGCAGGGGTCTCCGTTGTTGGCCCGGCCGTCCCACTGCTGGTTCACGTCGTTGCTGCTGTATACTATCACGCCGTTGCGGTTGAAAATGCGCAGCTCGGCACGGCTCAGGCCGCGGCTGACGATGTAGAAGCGGTTGTTGGTCTCCTGGTCGGGGGTGAAGGTGTTGGGTGCCACTATGTCGTGGTGCAGCACATAGAGGGTATGCGAGGCGGTGTCGGTGCAGTGGCCGTCGGTTACCACGAGGGTAACCACCACCGAGTCGGCACCCTTGGTGGCCGAAGCCTGCAGGTGGCGTGAACTTTCGCCCATCAGCATGCCGTCGACATACCAGTGCCGCTCTGTATAGTCGGGGCTGAGGTCGTAGGCGTTGAAGTTTACCTGTCCCGGGCGCAGTGCACCGGGGTTCACCTTGAGCACAGCCTCCGGTTTGGCGGCAGGTGCCAGGCGTAGGGTGTCGGTAACGGGGCAGTGGGGCAGCTCGGCATAGTCGACATAGACTGTATAGGTGGTGGTCTCTGTGGGTTTCACCGAGATGTGTCTGCTGTATTCCTGCCCGGTGAGGGTTGGGTCGTCGGGGAAGGCGTTCCAGAGTAGGTAGGGCACATTGCTGGTGGCCGTGATGTGGTGGTAGAGCGAGTCGCAGTCGTAGTCATGCGCAATGGTGAGGGATGGGAGGTCGAGACGTGTCAGCTCGATGCCCAGCACACTGTCGCAGCCGTGGATGGTGGCCAGGGTGTCGGCATAGAAGCCGGCCTCGCTCAGCTCATGCTGCCGGAATAGGTAGGTGGCTCCCTGGCAGAAGGTATCTATCTCGACCTCCAGGGTGGAGCGGTGGACGGTCAGGTTGAGGGTTACCACGCTGTCGCAGCCGCGTGGCGTGGCGACCGTGTCGATGGCGGTGTGGTTGTCGCTGTGGTAGGTGATGCCGTCAATCCATACAAGTGAGTCGCATACCACCTGCCAGTCGGTGGCATAGATGCGCGGCACGATATGCAGGTGCTGGGTTACCAGGCTGTCGCATCCGAAGGCGGTGCTGTCGGCGTGGAAATAGGTGCCGCTGGTGGTCAGCAGGGTGTCGAAGAAGGTCATGCGGCTGTCGTGGCATAACGTGTCGTAATGGACGATGTCGTAGGACGGCATCAGTTGCAGGCTCAGCGTGCGCACGCTGTCGCACCTGCCGTAGGCGGTATACAGGTGGCGTTCGCGGCTCACCACACCGTTGCTTTGCTCGAAATCGATGGTGGTGTCAATCCAAAGGTAGGTGCGGTTGGTGTTGCATATGGAGTCGGTGTCCAGGAGGTGGTAGGTGGGCAGCACGCGCAGTGTGTGGGTCAGCGTGTCGTGGCAGCCGTTGCGATCCACCGTATAGCAGGTAACTGTGGTGTCGCCCTGTGGTGCGACCTGCTGGCTGCCGCTACCGCCCCCCTCCCATGTATAGGATGCGGCGTGCAGTACATCGAGCGTGTCGGGCGCGTCGTTGTCGCAGCGTTCCTCACGTCCTGCAATCGTGGCGTCCGGGTGGGGGTACACAATGTGGATGGATTGCCGCAGGGTGTCGAGGCATTGGTCGCCGGCGATGCCTGAAACGAGCGTGATGTTGTAGAGACCGGTGTCTGTCAGGTGGAGCATCACTATGTCGGTATAGGCAGTGCTGCTGTCGGGCAGAATCCATCGGGTACTTTCGCAGTTCTCGCCGGTGCCGATGGGTGTGATGCCGTCGCCCGAGATGGTGCTGCGGTTGGTCAGCGTGAGGTTGAACTCACAGTCGGCCACCGTCAGTGCCGTGTCGAACAGTGCCAGTGGGTAGCGTGCGCCGGCGAAGGCACTCATGGTGAACTTGCAGGTGGGGTTGTCGATGAACGACAGCTCGCAGTAGTAGGTCATCGAGTTGTCCGACCGCACCCAGATGCTGGCCGAGTCGGAGAGGGTGGTGGCATCCTGGTTGGAGTACCAGCGGTAGTGGAAGCCGCCCGGGGCGGTGAAACGGTTGTCGGGTACATCGCTGCACCCTTCTGTGAGCAGGCGCTTGGTGGCGCACTCGAGGGTGAAGTAGGCATAGCCGAAGTGCGACCCCTCGCCGCAGTCGTTGGTGGTGAGCCTCACATAGATGGTCTGTCCAGAGTAGGTGCTCAGGTCCAGTCCCACCGTGGTCCAGTCCTTCCACAGCACCTCGTTGGCTGCGGTGTTCCAGCCCAGGTTGGGGTTGGCGATGAAGAAGGCCAGGCCGCAGGAGTCGATGAGTTCGTCGTTCTGGTTCAGTATCTCCAGTCGGAAGCGTGGCTGCAGGTCGGCCGAGTGTTCGGGGTCCTGCAGTACGGCGGCATATTTCAGTATTAACAGGTTGGCCTGCGCCGAGTCCACGGTCATTCCATAGGTGATGCTCTCGGCCTGGGCGGTGCCGCTGCCACCAGTGGTCCAATTGCCCAGACGCACCGATGCCTTTTCGCCCGCAGGCACTGTGCGCAGCAGGCCGCCGGTACGCGCATCGCGCTCGGTGGTGTCGAAGTGCACGGTGTGGCGAGACGCGGCACTGAGGTAGCCGTGGTCTATCACGCCCACATGCTCCGAAGGACTGTTGTAGGAACCGTACTTGCAGGTTACATAAGAGGCCCGCAGGTCGGTGTAGTCGATGCAGCCCAGCCCGCCCTTGGGTGTGAAGGTGAAGAATGTGTCCACCTTCATGGGGCGGCAGAGGCTGTCGCTACAGAAGCTGGAGACATAGAAGGTGTAGTCGGTCAGTGGGTCGAGCCCATTGATGCTGAATGGCGAGGCGGTGGCTGTGGCCACTAGTCCTTGTCCCCGGCTGAAGCCCGTGGTGCCATACTCTACACGCACCATGGGCGAGCCTTGTTGTTGCCAGATTATGGTGGTGTGCTCGGCACCCGTTTCGCCCAAATGGAAGCCATAGGCTGCACAGTCGCTTACCGACAGGCTGTCGATAAGGGTGTTGTTTTGAACGCGGAGCACCAGGAAGCGGCCGCTGCCGAAGTAGTTGTCGAGCGTGTGGAAGCACAGCTCTCTCCTGCCAGCGGGTACGTGGAACGATGTCAGTGAGTCAAAAGTGGATATGTCGTCGGCATCGCCCATTGCGCCAACAACAATGGTTTGAGCCTGTGCCTGTGCTTGTGCGTAGAACATTATGTTCAGCCTCCGCAGGCTGTCGGTATCAAACATCGGTAGCACCATGAATTTTGTTCCCCCTGTAGTATTCTGCACCATCCAGTTGTCGGGTTGGGCGCTCACGGTGGGCAGGCAGTAGGGGAGGGGTTCGGGTGGTGGCAGCGTGGCAACGACCTTGGGTTGGCGGCAGGTGGAGGTGGCAGAATCGCATTTTACGTATAGGCTGTATACGGTGTCGGGCAGCAGCTGTAGCGCCATGGGTGGGTCGGTGGCGCGCAGGGTGGTGCCGGTGTTGTCTTCCCCGAGGCGATATTCTATATAGAATGGGTGGTCAATGCCTGTGGTATTCCAGTTCAGCAGCAGCTGGCCACCACCCATCTGTTGCACCGTAATGTCGCGGGGTAGGGCGCAGGCGCTTATCTCCACCCGGCGAATCTTGATGGTGCCAATGCCTACAGCCTGCAGGGTTGGGCGGCGCGATGTGCCGGTGATGAGCCGCAGTGTCTGCCAACTGCCAGCCGGTAGGCGTAGGGACTGGTCGCCTGCTAGCAGGGCTACCGAGGCGGATGAGAACCACACTTCGAGGTCAATCGCCAGGCTGTCGTCTGGGAGGATGGGCAGGGTTGCCATCACTTGCTGGTTGCCATCGACGGTCAGCGTTAGGCAGCTGTCGGCTATCTGTGCCGCCGTGGCGGCAAGTGCGTCGCTGGACAGGCTCCAACCCGGGGGCAGTCCTGTGGCAAAGTCGGTGCAATAGGGGATGGCAATCTGCTGTGATGTGTGCCATTGCAGGGGGCCATAGCATGGAGCAGCATTGGGGGTGCAAAGGGGATAATAGTCGTAAAGGGTGTTGTCGTCCAGTCCAGAAAGAAACATGCTGTCGGATACCATCACGGAGGTGCCGTTGCCGGGAGTGAACCCTGCCGGCCCATATTCAACCATGCCGTTGCCATGCAGCAGCACTTGGTTGTCGTCTCGCATGGTTGCAGTTACCCAAGGGCATGGAGAGACGGCGATATTTTCAATGGATGAGACTGGACCTATCGGCACCAGTCCTATAAAGCGATCCCCACCATTATAGCCTTCCAGCGAGACGTGCTGGGTGCGACGGGTGCCGGTGGGTGCGACAAGGGTGTCGATAACAAGCAGGTGGTCCCAACCGTTACTGTATTCCATGACGCCTACAGCCACCGACCCTTGTAGGGTAATGTACAGATGCAGCCGTCGGATGCTGTCAATATCCATCTCGGGCAGTTGCAAGGCTCCCGAGGGTGGTGCGGGGAGGCAGAAGGGGAGGCTCACCTCGGAGGGCAGGGTTACCTCCAGGGGTGGGATGCATGAGGGGGTGGTGCTATTGTCGCGCGTGTAAATCCAATAACTCTGTCCTGGCATAAGTCCCGTGAGGGTATGGTGGCGGCCGGTGGCATGGAACAGGGTGCCACTGCCTTGGGCAAAGCCTGCAGGGCCGTATTCTATGTAGTTGTCAGTTGTGGGCCAGTCGAGGGCAAGCGAACGGGCGCTGGTAGGTGCAACGGAGGGAGTGAAGCCGCGCGTTACGGCAAGGCTGTCTATCCTTATTTCGGCAGCCTGACTCAATGCCATGGCACACAGTGCTATGCGGCGACCCATGGGTGGGGGCAACAGGGTGGTCGTGCGCTGCCATGAGGCGGTGGCAGTGTTGGCAAGGGTGTCGAGGGCAACGAAGGTGTTGGGATCGGCTTCACCGTTGACGTATCCCACCACAAGCCGTGCGTTGGCCGCATTGGAGCTGTGCATGCTGAGGCGTACTTGCATGCTGTCGCTGTCGCCGGTGAGGGTAGGAAGCATGACCAGGCTGCGGCTGTCGACCGTGGTATGGCTTTTGAGCAGCAGGGTGTGGTTGGTGCCGGCGGTGCTGATGGAGGGAGTGTTGTTATAGGTGCGTCCCACTAGCCAGCCATCGGGCAGTCCGGCAGCGGTGGCAACTTCGAATTGTTCGCAATAGGGGGTGGTGGCGGGGTTGGAGGTGGAGAGTTTCACTGCGATGCAGTTGGGAGTGGTATCGCAGACGGGGGTGAGGTAGAGGTCGTAGTTGATGCCGGCATCCATGCCGGGGATGGTATAGGTGGTGCCGAGGACGGTGTCGGTGGTGCCGGTGCCGGGGGGGAAGCCGTGGAGGCCATACTCGATAGCTACGGCCGACGGGGCGTTGAGGGATTGCCAGGTGGCCTGGCCGTCAGCGGAGATGGTGGCATCGCCAATGCCGCAGGGGGCTACATTGACATCGTCGATAAAGAGGGTGCAGGTGTCTTGGGGCAGGAACCGTAGGGCAAGGTTGCGATGGGTGGTGGGCGACAACGTGGCAAAGAGGCGCTGCCATTCGCGGGGGCGGGTCAGGTGCAGGGTGTCGTGGACGGTAAAGGTGGACAGTGAGTCGCGGTCGCGCAGGGTACCCAATAGCAATGCGCCGGCAGTGAGGGCTGCATTGTTGGAGGCATGGGCGTACAGGGAGACAACCATCTGTCCCAGATTGTCCATGGGGGGTAGCACGACGGTGCTGTTGGCACGAAGCATCAGGCTGCGGTAGGGCGACACACAGTTCATGTCGCTCACTGAGGCGGCGGTATTGTGGTAACGCCAATTCCAAGGGATGCGGCCGGTGGTGATAAGGTCAAAGGATTGGCAGTATGGGGTGGGCACGGCCACTGGATGGGTGCGAATGGTGCGCGAGGTAACATTGTCGGTGGCAACGATACCGGTGGAGCCATAGCCGCGATAGTAGGCACCTCCTACGCCGCCACATTCACACAGCGAGCGGAAGGTGAAGTGGTATTGGGTGTTGGTGTCCAGGGCGCTGATGGTGACGGGTGAAGTGTAGAAGGTATCGATGTGGGTGGAACCGCCTCCGGAGAGGGTTACCTCTAATCCCAGGGATCCCCGGTTTTGCCATGAAAGGGTAACATCAACGCTGTCGATATTGGAGATGGCTATGTCGCTCACGGCGCACGGCTCCAGGCAGAGGTCATCCACCCACACACGGCTTTCGGTGCGGCCACCCACCAGCATGATGGCTATTTGGTCGTGCGCGGCTCCCAGGTCAATCAGGTGGTGCTTCCATGTGTTGAGGGTTCCCAGGTTGAGGGTGTCGGTTGCGACGAAGGTGTTGTAGTCGTTGACATCCGCCATGTGGCCCACAAGCATCCGGGTGCCGGTGGGATTGTGCGAGGTGTTGGTCCAGAAGGCAAGGGTGAGGTGCTGCGAGGAACTGACGATGTCGGGCAGCAGGGCGACGGTTTTGCCGTTGGCATTGGAGCGGAAATAGAGCGAGCGAGGTGAGGAGTGGTTGCGGCTCGAGTTGGTGAGGGGGTAGTTGCCCAGGGTCGAGGTGCGGCGCCAGGCGGCGGGGAAGGCGTTGTTGCCCAGGGCGTCGAAGTTCTCGCAGTAGGGGGCCGCGAGCGGGGCGGGGGAGGTTTGGAAGCGCAGTGTCAGGTAGTGGCATTCGGCTTGGCCTGCATCGCTTTTGGGGATCAGGTGGACGACGTAGTGTGTGCCGTCGGTGAGGCCGGAGAGCAGGACTGTGTCGGCGGCCGTCAGACGGGTGCCGGTGCCGGCGGCAAAGTCGGCGGTGGCCGAGCCTACGGCTTTGTATTCCAGCTGGATGCTGTCGCCGTGGAGCATGGTCCATGCCAGGCGGGCCGAGGTCTGTGTGATGGCCGAGGCCGAGGCCGAGGCGATGGCGTCGTGGTGGAGGGCCAGGGCGTCGATGTTCCAGTCGCCGCCGGCGCGGAAGGCGACGATATGGCCGGCCGGGAGAAGCATGCCCAGCGTGCGCCGCGTCCAGCCGGTGCCCACATAGGTGGCCAGGGGTTGGAAGGGGCTGTAGGGGGTGGCCATGGTGCCCACGGTGAGGGTGTCGGTGCCGCGGCCGCAGAATTCCAGCCACAGGCTGTCGCCCGGAGCGGTGTTGACCAGCGGCAGGCTGACCGTGCTGCCCGCCGCCAGGAGCAGGCTGCGCGAGCCCTGGTAGGCGGTGGTGGAGGCCGAGGCGTTGCCCGCGGGGCACACCCATCCCAGCGGCAGGCCGCCGGCCTCGAAGCCGGTGCAGTAGGGGGCGGTGACGGTGTGGGCGAAGGTGGTGAAGCTGTGGCGGTCGTAGGCGCAGGGCTGGTCGCCGCAGGCGGGGTAGGCCAGGAGGTCGTATTGTGTCGAGGGCGCGAGCGAGCCGAGCGTGTGGGGGCGTCCCGTGGCGGCGACGAGGGTGCCGTTGCCGGCAGCAAAGCCCGGGGGGCCGTATTCGAGGTACACGGTGGTGGAGTCGGTGAGGTACTGCCAGTCGAGGGTGACGCCGTTTTCGGTCAGCGAGTGCATGCGCACGCTGTCGATGAGGCATCGCGCCACGCGCAGGTCGTCCACCTGCAGGGCGCCGAGGGCGCGCAGGGCTATGTAGCCGCCGCTGCCGCTGTAGTCGGCCAGGCTGACCACATGGCGCTGCCACCGGCTGGTGGCGACGAGGGTGTCGAGGGGTTCGAAGCTTGCGCGCTCGAGCGGGTAGGTGGTGGCTCCCACCACGAGCCGCGCGGCGGCGTCGGCGCGCAGGCGCAGGGCGAGGGTGAGGGCGGAGGTGGGGACGCTCTCTTGGAGGGGGAGCAGGTGGAAGGCGGTGTCGGGCAGGTCGAGGTGCGAGGTGCCGAAGGGTTCATACCAGGCGGGCACCAGCGCGGGGCCGTCCAGGGTGGTGGCGCTCACCTGCTGCACTGCGCCGCCGTCGCAGCTCAGGCTGAAGGTGTAGGTGGTGGAGGGGGCGAGGCCGGCGATGTCGACGGGGGGTGTGGCATCGGTCACGGTGGTGCCGTCGTATTGGAGTGTGACGGTGCCCCCGCCGTAGGGTTCCCAGTCGAGGGTCAGCGAGCGGGCTCCGAGGTGGCTCACCGTGGGCTGTGTGGTGCCGCAGGGACCGATGCGGATGTCGTCGATATAGCACTGTGCGGCAGTGCTTTGCATCGACCGCTGGAGGCGGAAGGCCAGCCGGCGGCCGACGCCTTGGTAGCGGCCGAGGTCGACGATCATCTCCTGCCATTGTCCGGGGTGCGACACGTGCAGGGTGTCGATGGGGGTGAACTGGCGCGTGTAGCGCCCTGTGTCTTCGCAGAGGCCCACTTCGAGGCGCGTCGAGGTGCTGGCGGCGTGCATCCACAGCCGCAGGAAGAGGCCGTCGAGGCTCGTGGTGTCGAGCTCGGGGCTGATGGCGATACTGTAGTGGCTCGAGGCGATAGTGCCGCTGTAGAGCATCAGCGAGCGTGTGCCGCTGCGGTGCTGCGTGTTGTCGATTCCGGGCGCGGGTCCAAGGTCGTAGTTGCGCGAGGTTACCCAGCAGGGTGGAAGTGTGGCGTAGGCTCCGTGGTTGTCGAAGTCCTCGCTAAAGGGCAACGACAAAGGGGCGCATGCCTGCTGTGCCGCCGCCGGGAGGGCGGCGGCACAGAGCAGCAGCATGGCTAGTGTATGGCGCTTCTTCATCCAAGACGTTTGAATTGGCAGGTGAAGTGGCGCATCAGTTCGGCTTCCCAGGTGATTTCCAGGCCGCGTTTGATGCTGTGGCGACGGTCGTAGACATTCTTCAGTGCGGCGGCGATGACGTCCATGTGGTTGTTCGTGTAGACGCGGCGCGGGATGCACAGGCGCACGAAGTCGAGCCCGCCGAAGCGGTTCTCGCGCGTCACCGGGTCGCGGTCGGCCAGCACGTAGCCGATTTCGCAGGCGCGGATGCCGGCCTCGAGGTAGAGCTCGCAGGTCAGCGTCTGGGCCGGGAACTCCTCCTTCGGTATCTCGGTCAGGATTTTGTCGGCGTCGACAAAGATGGCGTGGCCGCCCGCGGGACGCTGGTAGGGGATGCCGTACTCGTCGAGCTTCTGGGCCAGATAGGCCACCTGCTTGATGCGCGTCTCCACCATGTCGAACTCGCAGTTCTCCTCCAGGCCCACGGCCAGCGCGTCCATGTCGCGTCCGTTCATGCCGCCGTAGGTCAGGAAGCCCTCGAACGGGATGCAGAACAGCTTCGCGCCCTCGTACCAGTCTTCCTTGTTGGTGGCGATGAAGCCGCCCATGTTCACCAGGCCGTCCTTCTTGGCGCTCATCGTCATCGAGTCGACATACGAGAACATCTCCTTCACAATCTCGCGGATGCTCTTGTCGGCATAGCCCTCTTCGCGCGTCTTGATGAAGTAGGCGTTCTCGACGAAGCGGGCGGAGTCCATGTTGACGGGCACGCCGTAGCGGTGGCAGAGTTCGCAGGTCTCGCGGATGTTCTTCATGCTGACGGGCTGTCCGCCGACGGTGTTGTTGGTAACGGTGAGGACCATGAAGGGCACGTTGCCCTTGTTCTCAATGAGCACTTTCTCAAGCAGTTCGAGGCTGACGTTGCCTTTGAAGGGCAGCTCCAGCTGGGTGTCCTTGGCCTCGGGGATGGTTACGTCGATGGCGAAAGCCTTGCGGCTCTCGATGTGGCCCTTGGTGGTGTCGAAGTGGGCGTTGCCGGGGATGACCATGCCGGGCTTGACCAGGTAGGAGAAGAGCACGTTCTCGGCGGCGCGGCCCTGGTGGGTGGGGATGACGTAGTTGAAGCCGGTCAGGGCGGTGATGGTGTCCTTCATGTGGTAGAACGAGCGGGCGCCGCCGTAGCTCTCGTCGCCCATCATCATGGCGCTCCACTGGCGGTCGCTCATGGCGCCGGTGCCGGAGTCGGTCAGCAGGTCGATGTAGACGTAGTCGCTTTTGAGCATGAAGATGTTGTTGTGGGCCTCTTCGAGCCATTTCTCGCGCTCGGCGCGGGTGGACTTCTTGATGGGTTCTACCATCTTGATTTTCCACGCTTCAGCAAAGGGTATTTCCATAATGGGTGAGTGGATTTTTGATTGTTTTAAAATGAATGTTTCGCGATGCAAAAATACAAAAAAAATTTGATATGGCCGAATTTTTATAAAAAAAAGTGTTAAATCGGACAGCTGCCTCCTGGGGGAACGGTAGGGGAATGGTAGGGGAACGGTAGGGGAATACAAAGGCTCTGGAAGGATATGGTACCATATCGTTACACAGTGGTGAGTTATGCGTTTTTAACCTAATAAGTGTTAAAACGGGGCTCGGAGAAGTTTTTCTTTGCCAGTTTCCAAAATCTTCGTATATTTGCATTTTGTACCACAAAGCCCCGATTGGCGTATTATATTATATGCCAATTAATTGGCCGAGTTGTGCGCTGTTAAAATGTTGTTGATAAATTGAAAAAAATGAATACACCTAATATGAAATTGAAATCGAAACTCCTTTACACTCTTCTCGCAGCCATTGCGGTGAGTGTCTTGCCGATGAAGATTCAGGCCCAGACGGGACGGTCGTTCACCATCTCCAGTGGCCAGGTAAACTGGCTCCTGGGGGGGCAGAGTGGCTCCCTCCGGATGATGTCCTACCGCCCGGACGGCTCGCCCGACTACGGTACCTACACCGGTAGCGACGTTACCTTCCAGGTCGACGGCGGCGCCAACTATCTCGCCCTTAACCCCGCAGGCGACGGCTCGCTGACGGTAACCAACTCCTTCTCCGACCGCTGCGTGTGGCACAACTCCGACAACCCCGGCTACTGCTACCAGGAGGTTGAAGGCTACCGCTACTACCTCCGCGGCACCGTCGACGGCTTGAGCGTATGGAAGGTCGCCGTGGGTCAGCCCATCGGCACCGCCACCAAGTGGACCGCCCTCGAAGCCGGCGGCTACCTCGACCAGAGTTTCGTCCGCAACGGCCAGTCCGTCGTGGCCCGCTACTGGATGATGTTCGACGGCAGCCTCCCCAAGATGTCCTGTGAGGCTTTCCACCGTCCCGAGTCCAGACGCTTCGTCGCCCAGACCGGCAACGCCTATACCTACTACTGCCCCAACGGCTCCGGCACCGGCTCCACCGGCGTCGCGTCCGTGCTGCTGCCCGTGGAGACCATCGAGCATGCCGCCAGCGTCCCCGACGCCGCCTCGCAGAATATCGGCGTGGCCGACATCAGCGGCACCCAGACCCTCAAGCTGGGCGAGAGCTTCAGCCCCGCGGTCGTATACACCCCCGAGGCACAGGCCGGCGCCAACTACAACCTCATCGAAGCCTACCGCGAGGTGCGCGTCTGCACCAAACTCAAGGGTCTCACCCTCGCCGGCATCGGCAACGAGTACGTCCACGGCGACCACGGTATCCCCACCTGGACCTCCTATTACTACTACAGCAGCGATGGCTACGCCACCCGCCGCACCTCCACCCCCACGCCCGTAAGCACCTTTATCTCCTCCGCCTCCGTCAACCAGTGGCATTGGGAACTCGACAACGCCTCCAAGCGCTACCTCACCATCTCCGGCGAGAACACCGCCAGCCCCACCATCACCTGCATCGCCACCCCGGCTCCCAACGATGTTACCGCCACCCTCACCGTTTCCGTTACCACCACACAGGGTATCACTGAATCCGCCACGGTAACCTTCACCGTCTCCTCCGATTTCGACCGTCAGACCCTCACCGAGAGTGAGAACTCCGTCTTCATCAACGGTGCTGTCTTCGGCGGCGGCCGTATGGCCGACATCGATGGCTCCACCGACGTCCTCGTCATCAACTGCGACTCCGTCTCCCGCGTCTATGGCGGCAACGACATCTGCGGCACCGTCCGCGACAGCGCCCAGGTCGTCATCGGCAACACCGCCACCTCCGACTTCCTCGGCATCAACTCCGTCTACGGCGCCGGCAACGGCTTCTACTCCTACGACGGCACCTCCGCACCCTTCACCGTCTGCAACACCGCCATCGGTGTGGGTACCCAGGTGCGCAATTGGGGCGACAACTCCGGCGACATCATCGCCACCGTCGACGTGCCCACCAACGTGCCCCTTATATATAAAACTAAAGTATTCATTAATTCCGCGTACGCGCGTATAGACACCGTCTTCGGCGGCGCCCGCAACGCCGACGTGGTCCTCCGCCCGGGCATCGCCGCCAACATCGTCGACACCCTGGCCTCCGTAACCGTCAACAACGGTATCGTCTATGCTGTCTTCGGCGGCAACAACGTCGGCGGCTGCATGAACAACGACACCCTCAACCATGCCCGCTCGGCTGTCAACATCAACAAGACGGTCCTCAACCCCAACCTCGCCACCGACACCGCTGTGGTCAACAGCTTCTACACCCGCTTCGGTCGCGAGTACGCCATTCGCTACGTCTTCGGCGGCGGCAACAAGGTCTTCTCGGCTCTCCGCTCCGACGTCTATGTCAACGGCGGTATGATCGACACCTGCTTCGCCGGCGGCAACATGGCCTCCGTCTACCGCGCCAATGTCTATGTCGACTGTAACGACACCAACAAGATCTACCACAACGGCTGGGTAACCGACCACGATTGGGACACCGAGGCCGACCTGGTTGACAAGTGGGTCGGCACCCGCGGCAACTACAATATCCGCGCCCTCTTCGGCGGCAACAACCGCGCCCCCATGGAGTGCGTGCCTGACGTGCTCCTCATCGCTGGCGGCATTGGCGTCGTCTACGGCGGCGGCAGCGCCGGCGACATGGTCAACGAACGTCTCAACATCGCCTCCGATGTTACCTACGTCGAGCGCCACCGCAACGCCATCACCAACGCCAAGAACGAATTCAACGAGGCCAAGAACCGCCTCGTGGCTCCGCAGGCCGCCCTCGGCACCTTCATCCACGTCCCCGCCACCTCCACCGACCTCTGGGTCGACTATCTCTACGGCGGCTGCCGCTCGGCCAACGTCAACCACGCCACCCTCGTCCACCTCGAGGGCGGACACATCGGCACCGTCTTCGGCGGCTGCAACATCAGCGGTAACGTCGGCTGGGCCAAAGTGCAGAGTGCTACCGGCCGTGGCCGCGGCGGCACCTACGTCGTCATTGACGAGGGCGCCAAGGTCTACGTCGACGTCTTCGGCGGCTCCAACGGCTACTACCACTGCGTCGACAACGAGCAGGCCGCTGCCGCCAAGTACATCGCCGACCCCCAGTTCACCGACAACCAGGGCACTCCCTTCGATCCCTTCAACGACTATGTCGGCTTCCTCCGTCCCACCCACAACTACACCCACCTCCTCATGAACGGCGGCGAGGTGTATGGCAACGTCTACGGCGGCGGTAACCACGCCACCGTCGGCTACTTCAACTCCACCTACGGCTATCCCGATGCCAACGCAGCCGGCGGCTTCGCCAGCGGCGAGGCTTCGCCCAAGCACGGCTCCGTCCACCTCTCCCTCATGAAGGGTACCATCCACGGCAACGTCTTCGGCGGCTCCAACATGTCCACCGTCTACGGCCTCTCCTATTTCTACATCGGCAACAAGGCCGACGGCGAATACGTAACCGTCCTCGGCGACGTCTATGGCGGCAACGACCGCCTCGGCGATGTCGGTAACGGTGTTACCCTGCCCTTCGCCGACGCCTCCGGCACCGAGCTGACGGCCTCCGACGGCACGCCCCTCAACGACGGCGGTGTCGCCAACTATAATACATATATATATGTACAGGGCACCCCGCACATCAACCGCCTCTTCGGTGGCGGCAACGGCGCCTACAACTACGGTGAGCAGCCCGAGTACGGCGAGCCCCTCGAGGCTTTCTGCACCAGCACGGCCAACCACACCACCGTCCCTGTGCTCGCCTCCGCTTTCATCGACATCAACACCGACCCCACCGCTCGCATCGACACCGTCTTCGGTGGCGGCAACGCGGCCGACGTGCAGGACCACGTCAAGGTGCTCCTCAACACCACCAACCACGACATCAACGACACGACTGTCGGCGTTATCTTCGGCGGCAACAACCAGGCCTCGATGAACTGTGTCCCCGAGGTGAAGGTCCAGAAGGGTGTCGTCAACACCATCTTCGGCGGTGGTAACATGGGCCACATGCTCGCCACCACCGACGCCATCCTCGACCAGTGCGGCAATACCGTCCCCTCCGTCTCCTCCTATGTGCTGCTCAACAGCGACGAGGCCACCGTCCTCGGTGCCGTCTTCGGCGGCTGCAACAAGGCCGACGTCCACGGCATGGCCTACGTGCAGGTTGTCAACACCTCCAACCACGGCGTCGACACCATCTACGGTGGTAACGATGTCTCCGGCCGCATCACCGGCGACACCCGTGTCGACATCTTCGGCGGTAACGTCGGTACCGTCTACGGCGGCTCCAACGGCTACTACGACTACGAGGAGCACGGCATCAACGACTACCGTGTCCGCACCTTCAACCACGCCCAGAACACCGGCGAAATCCTCTATGAGAACTCCATCGGCTCGCCCTATGTCGACGAGACCACCGTCAACATCTTCGGCGGCTATGTCAAGAACAATATCTACGGTGGTGGCCGCATGGGCGACTGCCGTCTGACCAACGTCATCATCAACGACGATGTCTGCACCGGCACCGCCGGTGGCGGCGCCATCCTCCGCGGCCGTGTCTACGGCGGTGGTGAGGGTGACACCGCTCGCCTCGACATCGCCCACCGCGGTAACGTCCGCGAGGCCACCAACGTCGAGCTCCACCACGCCTCCGACATTATCGCCATCGCCTACGGTGGCGGCAAGGGTGGTGATGTGCACAATGCCAACCTGACCTCCTTCGACACCTGGGACGAAAGCTTCCAGAGAATCTTCGGCGGCTGCTGGGGTTCCGATGTTACCGGTACTGCCCGCACCACCATCGACGCCAACATGACCATCCTTGCTGGCGACGAGAGCATCTACACCGCAGAGCAGATTTTTGGCGGTAACGACTTCACCGGCAACTGCTTCCGCTCCGAACTCATCCTCAACAGCGGCCGCTTCGACACTGTCTACGGTGCCGGTTGCGGTAAATACCCTGCTACGCCCTACCTCACCTCCACCGGTACCTACACCCAGAACCGCGACCTCTATGTGCCCAACAACGAAGAGGTGGTGGTTACCGTCAACGGTTCCGACCCGCTTGACCCCTCCGAGACCACCGTCTGGGTCAACGGCATTCTCTTCGGTGGCGGCCAGATGGGTACCACCATGCGCTATGTCAAGAACAGCATGGGCCATTACATTGATGCCAGCAACAATGAAATCACCTCTGCCGCCCAGGCAAAGGTGGCCGACACCAACCTCACCGTCGCCAACGCCCACACCAACGCCAACGACTATGCCTACATTAGCGTCAATGTCCACGGTGGCCAGTTCGCCAAAGATATTTTCGCCGGTGCCCAGGGTGAGGAAGGCCACAGCCAGCTGGTCTATGGCCTCAAGATGCTCAACATGGACGGCGGTTATGTCAAGCAGTCCATCTATGGCGGTTCCCAGTCTGTCTCCGACGGCTACAGCCGCCAGGAGTGCAACAGCGATGGCGCAAACGACGGCCGCATCGACGTAACCACCACCATGCGTCCCAGCTCTGTCCTGAATCTCGTCGGCGGCACTGTCGAGAACCACGTCTACGGTGCCGGCTTCAAGGGCTTCACCTACGGCTCCGTCTATGTCAACGTCGGTCGCGACGCTGTCGAGAATTCCACCGTATGGCGCACGCCTTACGGCCCCGCCGGCAACCGCACCGATGCCGCCTACGCCGACTTCAAACCCGGCGTTACCGACGGCATCGCCCCCGCCCTCACCTTCGGCGAACCTCTCATGCTGATAGCTTCCGTCTACGCCGGTGCCAACTGGGGTCAGAACTCTGGAAGCTACGAATTTACCGGCAGAGGATTTTATGGTGGTGAAAGCCGCATTCTCATTGATGGAAAAGATTATTCCGACGACAATGTGATGATGGAAATTGGTAATTCCATCCTGGGTGCTGGTACTTCCGTTCTCGGCGGCGACCTCTTAAGCAGAATTGACATCCGCAACTATGGCGGTCAGTTTATGTGCGATGCGGAGCAGGATTTGATGGCCGTCCAGCGTGCGGACGCTCTATATCTTCATAATACGGGTATTAGATATCTCGGTATCACTGATGCCTCCTCGGCTTTATATAGTCCTAATTATGCTATCAACAAGGTTGATACGGTCAACGCTGTTGGCTATAACATCATAGAGATAGAAGCTCCTAAGGCTGAGATTTCTCTCCTTCGTTTCTTTGAGGATGTTGATGATATGACCTGCTACGACTATACCACCTACCCGCAGGCTGGCAACTGCCTCGTTCCCGCTACCCTTGCCGATTTGAACGGAGGTACTCAGGTCTGCACCTATGGTGAAGATACTGCCTGCTCCAAACTTAATCGAATTGATCCTAACAATCATAAATACACCGCTCTGTTGATGAACAATGGTGTTACCGTTGATGTGCATACCGAAGAGACAGGCTATGGCGGAATCATTGGCTATGGCTACCTTATTGCTCAAGACGGCACCAAGCCTGTTGTTCGTGCTCGTATCAAGAATAATTCCACTAATCCCAATGATGGCGGTTTCAGTGAAACCTGTAATAGCAGCAATATGGGTGATGATGGTAGTATGCAGTATCGAACCTATGCTGCTGACGGCTATCGTTACTGGGCGCCAGGAGGTGGTTTGAGCACCCGCGAGGTGGTACTGCTTGCGCACTCTAATCCTACGCTCCTCGACGAGGATAAAACCATTAAGGTTACTTCGTCCGATGGCGAAGATGAGCACAACTATAGCCTAGCACACACCCAGATCGTTCTTCCCCCCAGCAAGGCAGGTAACTACTACAAACTTGGTGTTTCTGGTATCAAGATTAGTGAGGAAAACGATGTAATCAATCTTGTCGATATTACTTGGCGCCCATCTGACTGGAATGCTCCGCAGAATGACGAGTGGGCCACTCATGAGACACAAGGGTCTAGTGCCAGTGATTGGTTCATCCCTGGAGGCAATCCTGCAAGCTTTGTATCAGAGGAGGCTATTCAGAAAGACCCCAACACCACTTTTGGTATTTTCATGGCTTGTGGCGAGGGTTTCACTACAACTAGGCCGAATACAGAAAACTCCTCTCAGGTGTCGCAAGGTATGACGGTGATTACTTCCAACCCCAATGCTGATGTTAAAGGCGATCATAGAGATAGTCCTCGCAAGGGTTTCTATTCCTACACTGTAGCTTCCAACGATGTCTCTCCTGTTATGGATCTCTATCTGACCTATGACAACTCCTTCTTCAACTCTGTCCTCGGCTCTGTCAAGTTTGTGTTGGTAGAGTATGGCCCTTCCGGTCAGCCCACGGGCGACTCCATTTTAGTTGAGGCTTATGTCTCTACCATCATCAATGAGTTCAAGGATATGGAATTCGATCTCATTGCAACCTCTAACGAGGGCGAGTCGAACACCTTCCTGCGTCGTGGTATACTTCCTGCTACACTGAGTACCCGTAGCCTCTATATTGAGTCGGTCAAATGGTTCCCCACCAAGCCGAGTCCGGAGAAATCCATCCCCTATGAGAGTGGCGATCCGCTGGGCTTCACCCTCTCCGGTCACCGTGAAAATCCGGGTTACATCCTTACCAATGACCCGGTGGCCAACCGCTACCGCTTCGCCGTCAATGTGCAGCCTGCTGACAACTCTTCCGAAGGAGCAACCTCTGATATCGGATGGTATTCTATAACTAACCATAGTACCGATGTCTACACACTGGCCAAGTCCGATCCTGCCACAGGCAATTCGGTCAACAAGGGTAATCTAGCCTCGCTTCTTCCCGTAAGTGCGGCAAATGTTGATACAACCGACCTCACGGGAGGATTAGATCCTCGCGGTGTTCAGGTAGGTATTCTTGATGGTCGTGGCTTGGCGGGTCTCAATTTCGAACTCTTCTACGATGGCCGCTTTGTTACTGAGTGGCGCGGCTACTATGTTGGCGACATTGTTTTGGGCATGAACAGCTATGTTCAGGGCTGCGATGGTTGTGCCCCCAACCCCTTCACTATCACACTCCACGTCAAGGTGCGTCCTGGCACCGATACCATCTTTGTCGGCACAGTGGATGCGCTTGACCGTGCCCGTCCCGACCTTCCCGGTTCTACATGGCCCTATGTCGAGAATCCTCCCAGCATGGATGAGAAGGGGCGTCGTCCCAAATATTGGGTGAAGACCCTCAAGGATGTTGAGGCTATCTGGAAGGAAGGTACCGTGGTGTGCGTTGTCGATGAGGTTATTGTTGACGAGGACATGACGGAAGGCAACTCGAAGCTGTTTGGAAGCACCAATGCTGAAGAACCGATGGAGATTATCCGTTACACAGGACACCATAGCGATAAGCCCAACGAGAGTGGCGTATACCGCGGACCCATGATTAATGTTACCGGAGGCGGTAGAATTGCTTTCCGCAATGTAATTTTCAAGGGAAGTGCAGTGGGTATGCTGGGCAACACCTATGCCAGCCACTGGCCTGCCAACACGCCCAATTTGATGACCTCTAAAACTTCCACTGAACATCTCGTGGCTGATACCAACTTGGTATATGGTCCCATACTTGCCATCACCGATGGTGGTTATGTTTCCCTTGAGAACAATGTAGTGTTTGAGGAAAACTGGAATGCCTATACCGGAGATAATATTAAACAGCGTGGTGGAGCCATTAGTATTACCGATAGTCGTATTTACGATGCTGGAGGCAATGAAATTGTTGGCGACGCACGTAGTACACTCCGTCTGCATAACAATGTAACGGTGCAAAATAATATTGTTGTTAACAACCGAGAAACATTGAATCACAGCGACAATGGTGCCATATATCTCGACAAGGCTAATTTGCAATTAGGTAAATCTTCTTTGGGCACTGCAATCAAGATTATTGATAATCACATTGATAAGGTTGTGTCCACAGGAGCCAAGGCTAGCAGCGTTAAGCCAGAGACGACCTACTGGACTCCTCAGTACGATACGAATACACCTCCAGCCTTGGATAAATGGATTATGGATACCGCTGTAATCAATGCTTTGCCCAAGGGTAATGTCTTCTTGACCCGTTCTGCTGGGGACTGGGATGAGGACGGTGTGCCTGATTATGCCCTTGAGGATACTTGGGAGGACTATTCCAGCGCAGTTCGGTACTACAATGAAGAACCTACGGCAGGTACTCGGATAGGAATCTCTCGTTGGTTCCCAGGCGATCCTTCTAAGGGTGAGACCCCGCGTGATACTATCCAGATTGCATATCACGAAGAATCTAGTACCAATGTTTCGAAGGGTATTTATGAAAAGGGTACTTTCTCATCGGATGAGGGCTATAAAATTATGTATAGTCCAATGGTTGATCGAAACCATATCTACGAATATCGCTGCGCAACATTCCGTCATCAAGACATAGCCGTTGGTGATACCGATCCGCTGCTTTCGGTCTGGGATGACGATTTGGGTGATATGCGTACGATCGCGGTGGACGATGAAGCCTTGGAGTACAAGATAGATCCTATGGCTACCTGTCCCAACGGAGGCGACTCTCTGATTTATCGTGTCCGCAATGGTTTCTTCCCATACACCTATCGTTGGTTCAACAACGCTGCCACCAATCCTTCACACGCAACCCTCTCTTCGCGCAATACAGAGACGACCAATATTGCTGTTATGAGTGATATTGAAAGCGGCAACTATTCGAGATTCTTCGATGCTGTAGCAGACACTATAGTGTTGCCTTATGTTGCGCTTCCCATTGACAACACTCCGCAGGTGCTTGACTACACTGTTACGGCTACGGATGCTTTCGGCTGCCAGGTGTCCAAACGCATCAATATCACTATTAAGAAAGACCGCGATGCGGGCAATGCCTTCGCCAAGACGACAACCTACGGCACAAGTGGCACCACCCTCACGGAGCACTGGACCGACACGAACTCCTACCTCAACGATCCTACCGTCGTGGCAGCGGGTGTCCGCACCTACCGCGGCGTGGTCATCACTCCCTATGCCTGGCCGTCGCACAGCACCGCCGATGCTAGCTATGATATCATTACGGCCACTGGTGCCAATGCCCAGTATGCCCACCTGCAGGCCGGTGGAGTCATTGACCTTGCCACCACCAGCTTCTGCGAGGGCGATGTCATCAACCTCCAGGCAGCGGATAATGCGTCTTCCGCATGTGATGAATATGGACGCTCGAGCATGGGCTTCATCATGTGGGACTTCGATCCCTATGTAGACCAGGTCTATTCTCCCACCTCCAACTACATTGTTCCTCCCGCCGATGCCACCGTCATGGCTTACTATGGCCCGATAAACTACTGGACCGATGTTATCTACGATGAGGCTGCCGCTGGTGCCAAGAATGACCCCAACTACTACTTCACTCGCACCAATAACGAGGGCTACATCACCACCTACAACGACGATGTCCACATCTACAACGAGGCCGGTCTGGCCTGGCTCATCAGCATCGCCAACGGTCTCAACGGCCAGCAGCTCCGCCAGTTCTACTTCAACCAGATCTACCTCCACAAGAAGTCTGACGGCACGCCTTACGACATGGGTTGCTACAAGTGGACGCCCATCGGCAACGCCCAGCATCCTTTCCGTGGCTGGTTCATCGGTGTCGGCAGCACATACAATGACACTGCCAGACTTGCCAATGGCGACTATGTTGTCATCAAGAACCTCGTTGTCGACGAGCCCCTGATGTCCAATGTTGGCTTCTTCGGCCACATTGACACTGCCCGCATCAGCGGCATCAAGTTCGAAGGTGCCCTTATGCGCGGTGCCCACCACGTGGGTACCCTCGCCGCCCGCTCGACGCATGCCCGCATCAACAACGTGGCCGTCGTCGACAGCCTCGAGCGCGATGTAACCACCACCCTGCTGGTAACCCACAACATCTCCGGTGGTCTCATCGGCTACTCCGAGAACGACATCATCAACAGAACCTCCATCAAGGCCAAGTACCTCGGCGATGCCGTCTACAGCGGCGGTGTGGTCGGTTATGGTAACAAGTCCACCATCGCCAACAGCGCGGCTCGTAACGACAACCGCATGAACGGCCTCTACCTCGGCGGTATAGCCGGTTACCTCAACGGCGACGCCCCAGTCTCCGGTCTCTTCCGCGCCAAGCGTGCTGGCAATCCCTCGGTGCTCCGCAACAACTATGTGCGCTTCACCACCCACTCCAGCGCCACCCAGGTGGGCGGTCTTGTCGGCCACGCCGAGAACACCATCATGGAGAACAACTATGTCTACGGCCAGGTTACCAGCCTCTTCTCCGATGGCGGTGTCGCCTCGACGCTGGGCAACAATGCCAATGTCTCGCACAACTACTATGCCAGTGCCGCGGCCGACAAGGCTGTCGGTTCCACCTCCGGCAACGCCAATCTTTCTGATTATGCCTCCTTCCAGGGTTCCGGCAACGCCGTTACCATGAGCGACCGTGTCGACGGTGTGAACAACCTCACCCGCGTACTTAATATCTGGGTGCGTGAGCAGAACACCAACGGTGGCGAATACCTCACCTGGACTTCCGACATGGTGGGCGACAACCACGGCTACCCGGTCTTCGGCACTCCCGACCTCATCCCGGTCTACGACAGCGTTGTCCTCGAGAACTGCGGCGAGGTGGAATGGAACGGCATCCTCTACCATGAGGACATCCGCCTGGTGGTCAACTTCATCGACTCTGTCCAGATGATTGACTCCACCCTGGCCACCATCATCCGTGTGCACCACGCCACCTACACCCAGTACGCCGACTCGGCCACCGTCGGTCTCGAGTACTCTGGCTATGGCTTCTATGTCTCCGCCGCCGAGAGCGAGCTCCTGCGCCGCACCCTCGACAGCGCCGGCTACGCCACCCTCGTCCTCACCGACACCCTCCAGGGCGTCCATGGATGCGACTCCATCATCACCCTCTCCCTCACCTTCTCCGGCACCAAGGGTGTTACCGACGTCAAGCCTGTGGCTGACATCAAGGTCTACCCGAACCCCACCACCTCGGTGGTCAACGTGGCGACCGACGAGATGTCCCGTATTGAGCTCTACGACAACGGTGGACGCACCCTGCAGAACCACCAGGTCCACGGACAGCCCGTCTTCTCGCTCGACCTCTCGGTCTATCCTGCCGGTGTCTACTACATCCGCGTCCACACCCCGCATGGTGTAACCATCCAGAAAGTCATTAAACGATAGTGTAACAGTCAAAAAAGCACATGATATGAAAAGAATCTATGTCAAACCTGCCCTTGAGGTTTACGATTACCTTGCCGAGGAAGGTTATGCCAACACCGTCGCCCTCCACCGCGACTATGTCCTCATCGAGGGCAACGACCACAGCACCACTCGTGCCTCGGAGGAAATCACCGATATCACCGATGCCGACGGCGAGTACACTGCCTCTACTTGGGAAACCTGGTAATAAAGTGATTACTTAAAACGAAAGAACAACTCATTATGAATACAAGAAAAACATTTTCAGCGTTCTTCGGACTGCTCCTCGCGGTGGCGTTCTTCACCGCCTGCGAGGAGCCGGAGACCCTCTCCGAGCTCTCTTTCTCCTCCACCATCGAGGGGCTCGTCTCCAGCGACACCACTTCCAACGGTGCCAAGGTCTATCTCCAGAATGAGAAGTGGATCTACTGGGAGGATGGCGACGTCATCTCCATCAACAGCAACACCGGCGAGGGTTCCGTGCTCAACTACATGGCCCAGCTGGCCAACATCAACGCCGGCTTCATCAACGACCCCGACGGCGACTGGCAGGATTTCAACGGCCTTTTCCTCTCCTCGCTTCCCGAGGGTTCCAGGTACTTCCTCGGCCTGCACCCCTACAACCGCTACAACGTCATCACCCCCGCCGGTCCCACTTCCAGCGACTTCAGCGAGGTGCAGATTGTCATGCCCGATGTGCAGCCCGCCACCTCCGACATCAGCTTCGCCCGCAATGTCTTCCCCATGGTGGCCTGGTACGGCGGCGAGTGGCGCCCCGAGCAGCCCTCCACTCCCTTCAACCTCGACTTCCACTCCCTCGGCGGCCTGGTGCGCATCCAGTTCTTCACCTCTGGCGCGACGGCTTCCACGATTCAGAGCATCTCATTCACAGAATACACCGGCCAGGCCATATCCGGTAATTTCCGCGTGCGCGACTACAAGACCCACTACCCCTACCTCGAGCCTGTTTCCGGCGCCACCACCAACACCATCTCCATGCCCGTCGGTCGCGACGTGGTGGCCGGCGACGGTGTCATCACCTGTTACTTGGTTCTCCCTGCCACCACCCCGAACAACGGATACACAAGATACCATCTTACGGCACGCATCACCTATGCCGGTGGCGTAGAGGAAAATCTTGGTGACGTCACCGTTTCTCTCCGTCGCAATGGTATCACCTACATCCGTGCCCTCGACGTAAATAATAATAGTAACGGTCTCGTCGGCAACGGCACCCCGGAGCGCCCCTACAAGATCTACACCGTGCGCGATATGCAATATGTGCGAAGTGCCTTCGGCACCCCGGGTGCTGCCTATATCAACGGCCGCGAGGTAACCGAGCAGACCGTCTTCCACGTCATGCGCAATGATATCATCCTAAAACCGTCGAACTGGCTTGCAGGCATTCCCGGCTTCAAGGGCCGCATGATTTTCAAAGCGCAGACCTCCAACAAGGCCGGTATCGTCAACATCTCCGGTGTGCCCATCTTCGAGAGTGTCTCTCCGCAGGGCATTGTCGAGGACATCCCCGTCCGCGCTGCGGGCGTCGACGACGGCCCGAATGGGGCTGGGCAAGTGTACAACTCTGGCGATATTTATTCCCCCCTCGTCCACACCAACTACGGCACCATTGCCAACTGCCGCGTGCTCAACCTGGATCGTGATGCCTACGATACCCTTGTGAACCAAGAACCTCCTGGCGCGAAGATGATGAAGGGTGCCGAATTCCCTGATCAGGGCGTGCAGAGCGCGCAGCGCCACCTGGCCGGCATCTGCGCTGTCAACCACGGCCTCATCATCGGCTGCAACAGCGAGGCTTACTTCGCCACCTCGGCCGGCAACGTGGCCGGCATCTGCTACGAGAACTACGGTACCATCCGCAACTGCGCCGCCGCCACCCCCATGCAGGTGGGTCTTGTTGCCGGAGAAAAGAAGGTGGCCGGCATCTGCCATCGCAACGTGGCCCCGCTCGACAAGGGCATCTATGACTCCTACTTCACCATGAACCAGACCGAGGGCAACGATTTCCATTGGAGCGGCATCGTTTCGTCCAATGCCTCTACGGTCGAGCACTGCTATACCTCCGCCACCACTTATATCAACACCAGCGGCAGGTTCTGCGGTATTGCGCAGGATAATATAGGCGTCATCAATTATTGCTATTTCCAGGGTCGTGTTACGGCTCCTTCCCTGGCTGGCATTGTGGGCTTCAACAGCTATGAGGGTACCATGACCGGCACCGTCACCAACTGCTATGTACTGGCTGCCCAGATGATATTCCCCGGCGATGCCGACGAGTGCACGGCCGGCGGCATTGCCGACACCAACATGGGTACCATCCACAACTGCTTCCTCTATGCCCCCCGTGTCCTCAAGCCCAACGTCGCCCGCTCCTACATGGTGGGTGCCATGGCGCACGAGTACCTCGAAGGCAGCGTCACCAACAGCTACGTCTTCCAGACGGGTACCCCCATCGACCCCTTCTTCTACGTGCAGATGGTTCCCGGTGTCTCCGGCTGCTTCCATGTGGGTCCCGCCACGGCGCCTGCCGGCGTAACCGTCAAGACCTCCTCCACGGCCAGCGAGATGCTTGAACCCCTCAACGCGGGTCGCGGCAGCAACGGTGCCGAGTGGGAGCTCACCACCGTGGGCGGCGTCTCCATCCCCGTCCTCAAGCCCTACACCCGCTCCAACAATCCCGACCCCTACCCCGTAATAACCAAAGGGCGCCGGTTTGCCCGCCGCTAACCGATAAACTGGGAGGCCCGCTGCATTCGCAGCGGGCCTCTTCTTATAACTCCCCCTAGTTTAGGGGAGGAGTTTGAGATGGCCAATTTAGGGGGAGGAGTGTGGCGCTGTCGGGGGGGTGTGCAGCAAGGGTTCCATATCCTACCATATCCTTCCAGTGCCTTTGTATTCCCCTAGAGATCCCCTACCGTTCCCCTAGAGAGCCCTAGAGCATACCCTTGAGGTCGACCAGGAACTGTCGCACCTCCTGCAGGTGCCGTGCGGCGTCGGCGCGCGGGTCGCCCTCAGGCCGCTGGCGCAGCTGCTCGCGGGCACCCTCGAGGGTGTAGCCGCAGTCGCGGGTGAGGTAGTGGATTCTTTTCAGCAGCTCGATGTCGCGGGCGGTGTAGCTGCGGGTGCCACGGCGGTTCTTCACGGGGCGCAGCTGGTCGAACTCCGTCTCCCAGAAGCGCAGCACCGATGGCGCCACGCCCAGCGTCGCGGCGGCCTCGCCGATGGTGTAGTAGAGTTTTTGTTCCATATCTTGTGTCTTTTGTTTCTAGCGGTTCTGGACAATCTATTTTTTCTAGAGGTTCTAGTTTTTCTAGAGATTCTAGATTTTCTAGAGGTTCTAGATTTTCTAGATTTTCTAGAAATTCTAGTTTATCTAGTATGAATAGTACCCCTGGTTCTCCTGGTACTGCTGGCGCTTCTCGTACTTCACGTCGCGCAGGGCGTCGGCCTTGACGTTGATTTGGAAGAACCAGCTCTTGTAGTAGCCGAAGGGCACCCAGCTGAACTTCATCTCCCAGCAGTGCAGGTCGCGCGAGATGTCGACGGTGGTGTAGGACATGCCCTTGTTGACGAAGTCGTAGCCGGTAGTGGCTGCGATGCGCCATTTGTCGGTCAGGCTCACGTTGCCGCTCACGGAGAGGCTCTGGGTGGTCTGGTGCTCGAGGCTCATCTCGCGCGCCACGAAGGTGTTGACGTAGTTGAACGTGTAGTTGATGCTGATGTTCCATGGCACCGAGAAGTCATAGTAGCCGCCGGTCATGAGCACGGGGTTGTAGTTGTAGGGTGTCTGCAGGATGGTGGTGGCGGCGCGGCCCTGGCTGTTGCCGCTGTTGTTGCCGCCGGAGAAGGTGCTGTTGTTGAAACTGAAGCTCACCTGTGCGCTCCAGGTGGAGCTCTGCTGCCGGAACAGTTTGCGGTCGCGGTGCCACAGCAGCTCGTCGTGCAGGTTGCCCAGGCTGTCGATGACATAGGGCGAGAAGGAGCCGTTGTAGCTCAGCACCAGGTTGCGGAAGAGGGTGGTGCGGCCGCTGACCGAAAGAGGGGAGAGGCGGAGCGAGTCCTTGGCCAGGTCGTAACTCATCGAGAGGGTGAGGTTCTCTATCAGTGTTATTTTCTTCACCTCGGCGGTGGTGTCGAAGGGGTTCTGCCACTTGAGCTCGAGGTTGTTGCCCAGCGATGCCTGCAGGGCGCCGCTCTGTCCGTCGGGCGGGCCGCCGTAGAGGCTGTGCTGGAAGATGGAGTAGCGGTGCACGTATCCCGTGGTGTCGGTGTACGACTTCCACCAGCCCAGGCTGGCCGCCCCGAAGTCGGGGTGGTAGGAGAACGAGAGACTGGGGTTGAGCACGTGGCGCAGCGCCTTCAGCGGGCCGCGTTTGAACTGGAACATGCCGTAGATGCGGGTGGAGAGCGAGGAGCTCACGCTGAACTCGCGGTTGCTCTTGAACCCCCTTACGGTGTCGATGGTCAGGGTGCCGGTCGAGGCGTCGTAGGTGCGGTCGATGGTGCTCCAGTGCCACCGCTCCTTGAGCTGCAGCGAGTTGGTCCAGTTGAAGTACTTGAGCACCTTCACCGTGCTCGAAAGGGGTATCGAGTGCTGCACGCCGTATTGCATCAGGTCCAGTGTCTGCCGCGTGAAGATTTCGCTGTCGGCCGTGGTGATGTTGTTCTCGGCGTTGAGCACGTAGGAGAGCGATATGTTCTCGTACCAGCGGTAGGCGCCGGAGGGGTTCTTGCGTCGCAGGGGGTAGATGGTGATGGAGGAGAGCGATATGGAGGGCAGCTTGATGTTCATCACGCCCGTCTGCACATTGTAGCTCTCGCGCGCCGAGGCCGAGAGGTTGAAGTAGGAGCCCAGCTTGGTCGTGTAGCTGATGCTCGACGTGGTGGTGCTGTTGAAGTAGTCGTTGCGGTTCGAGGTGTTCTTGTTGTAGTTGCGGCTCTGCAGGTTCACGTTGGCCGAGAAGCGGCGGTAGGGGTGGGCCTTGGCGTCTTGGTCGTGCTGCCAGGTGAACTTGAAGTCGGTATACTCGTTGTAGGTGTTGTCGTCGCCGTAGATGCCCTCCTTGGTGATGCCGTAGCGGGCATCGAACGAGCCCTTGTACTTGTATCGCTTGTAGTAGTTGGCCTTGGCCTCGGCGGCCCAGGAGAGGTTGGTGTATATGTCGCCCAGCAGCGAGAGGTCCCAGTAGTCGCCCAGGGCGAAATAGTAGCCGCCGTTCTGGAGGTAGTAGCCGCGGTAGTTCTGCCAGCCGTAGGAGGGGATGAGCACGCCGGAGGTGCGGCTCTTGGTGATGGGGAAGAAAGCGAAAGGCAGCGCCACCGGCGTGGGCACATCCTCGATGCTGAGCCAGGCCGGGCCGGTAACGATCTTGTTGCCGGTGATGAGCTTGCTCTTGGTGAAGTTGACGGCGAAGTGCGGATGGGCGTAGTTGCAGGTGGTGTAGCTGCCGCCGGAGAGGTACATCACGCTGTCGTTGATTTTCTTCACGCGGTTGCCGTGCAGGAAGCCTTCGCCCTCCTGGGTGATGACACCGTTGATGATGCCCTTCTTGGTAACGTAGTTGAAGGTGAGCGTGTCGGCGTGGTAGTCGGTGCCGTCCTGGTGGAAGAAGGGGCGCCCGATGGTGTTGCCGGCGGTGTCCTGTGTGCCGTGGGCGTGCAGGGTGTGGGCCTCGAAGTCCACCTCCACGCGGTCGGCCTTGAGCAGCATGCTGTCGTAGTCGATACTGCCGTCGGTGAAGAGGAACGCCTTGCGGGTCTTGAGGTCCATCGCCACCGAGTCCTTGGCCTGGTACTTGACCACCTTGTCCACGCCGTCTTTCGACACCGCCATCAGCGTGTCGATATCCACCTGCCCCCATGCCGGCCGGCACAGGGTCAACAGCAGTGCAAACAGTATGAACTTCAACCTTTTCAACCCCTGTTCACAACATTATTTTCACCATTCAATAATTCTTCGTATTTTTGCATTTTCGATTTGCAAAGATAAAACTATTTATGCAATTCAGAAAACAAAAATATACAACATTGAATATGAGACGATTATTTTTACTCCTGATAGCCATGGTGCTCCTTGCGGCACCCCTCTACGCGCAAAAAAAAGATACCTATCGCGTGCGCACGGTGGTGATTGACCCGGGCCACGGCGGCGCCAAACCCGGTGCCAAGGGTTCGCGTTCGTTCGAGAAGGACATCACCCTCGACATCGCCCTCAAGTTCGGCAAGCTGCTCAAGGACAACTACCCCGACCTTAAGATTATCTACACCCGCACCACCGATGTGGACATCTCGCTCGCCGAGCGCGCCCACATCGCCAACCGCAACAAGGCCGACCTCTTCATCTCCATCCATGCCAACTCGCACCCCACTTCGGCCCCCACCGGCGTGGAGACCTTCGTGATGGGGCTCTCGGAGAGCCGCGCCAACCTCGAAGTGGCCAAGACCGAGAATGCCGACATACTGCTCGAAGCCGACTACAAGAAGAACGAGGCGTACAAGGGCTTCGACCCCAACGCGCCGGAGAGCTTCGTCATGCTGGCCATGTTCCAGAACGCCTTCATCGACAAGAGCCTCAACCTGGCCCAGGCCATTCAGAACCAGTACAAGCAGAACCTGCGCACCATCAACCGCGGTGTGAAGCAGGCCGAGCTCTTCGTCCTCTACAAGACCACCTGCCCCTCGGTGCTCACCGAGGTGGGCTTCATCTCCAATCCCACGGAGGAGGCTTTCATGCTCAGCGAGGAGGGGCAGGCCAAGATAGCCGTCAGCCTCTTCAACGCTTTCATGGTCTACAAGGCCACCGAGGAGGGCAGCGACCGCCCGGCCAACCCCAGGATTGACATTCCCGGCTACCAGGCCAAGCCCAAAGAAGATCCCAAACCCGCACCCGCGGTAGCCGAGGCTCCCGCTGAATCCAACCAGAATAATCAGAGTGTTCTGAATAATCAGAATATTCCGAATACTCCGACCACCCCGACCCCCACTGTCGACACGGTTCCTGCCCCCATCGCTGTGGCCGAGGTGCCGGCTCCCGAGCCCAAGCCTACGCCCACGGTGGCCCTGCCAGCCGTGCCCGAACCCACGCCTGCGCCCGTAGCACCCTCTGCGCCGGAGCCTACGCCCGAGCCCACGCCGATGCCGGAACCCGAACCCATGGCAGCTCCTGCCCCCGAAGCCGCCTCGGCTCCCACCCTCACGCCGCCGGTCAACACCGCCGCCGAAGACGCCAGGCAATACTATACCGTGCAGTTCCTCACCTCCAACACCTCCTACGAGGAGGGCAATCCCGCCCTTGGTGGCGTGCAAGATGTGGCGCGCACCCACAACGGCAAGTTCTATGTCTACTCCACTGGCCGCTTCGCCACCTTCCAGGAGGCTTCCGACTACAGCCAGCACCTCAAGGCCACCACCCGCTTCAAGGACGCCTGGGCCCTGCTGCGGAAAGAGCCGGCAACACAAACCACTCAAAATAATCCGAGCAATCAGAATGTTCAGAGTAATCAGAATAATCAGAACACTCAGAAAAACCAAACCGTCTACCGCATCCAGTTCTGCACCGCCACGCGCGAGATGAAGGCCGGCGACCCCGACCTGCAGGGCATCACCGACTTCCGATGCGCCAAGTCGGGCAACCTCTACGTCTACACCACCGGCAACTACGCCACCCGTGCCGAGGCCAACAAGGCCCTGGCCGAGCTAAAAAAGAAAACCCGCTTCAAGGACGCCTATGTCTTCGCCATCCGCAACGGTGCCCGTGTCAACCAATAACCGCCCCTCCCCATGATTGAGATTCAAGACATCACCAAGACCTTTGGCAGCCAGACTGCCGTCGACCACGTCAGCTTCAGCGTGGGCAAGGGCGAAATCGTGGGCCTGCTGGGTCCCAACGGCGCCGGCAAGTCCACGCTGATGAAGATACTCACCTGCTACATCGCCCCCACCGAGGGCGACGCCACCGTTTGTGGCTGCAGCATCTACGACGACCCGCTCGAGGTGCGTCGCCACATAGGCTATCTGCCCGAGCATAACCCGCTCTATCCCGACATGTACGTGCGCGAATACCTACGCTTCGCCGCCGGGCTGGGCGGTGTGAAAGACTGCAACGCTGCCGCCGACCGCATGATCGAGCTCACCGGCCTTACCCCCGAGGCTCACAAGCGCATCGGCCAGCTCTCCAAGGGTTACCGCCAGCGTGTGGGCTTGGCGCAGGCCATGATTCACGACCCCGAGGTGCTTATCCTCGACGAGCCCACCACCGGCCTCGACCCCAACCAGTTGGAGTTCATCCGCTCGGTCATCCGCCAGGCTGGCCGCGACAAGGCGCTCCTCCTCTCCACCCACATCATGCAGGAGGTCGAGGCCATGTGCAGCCGCGCCGTCATCATCAACCACGGCCGCATCGTCGCCGACGACCCCGTCAGCAACCAGACCGCAGCCCAGCTGACAGAAAAATTCCACCAATTAACAGAAAACTAGCCCTATGACCCGCCAAGAATTAATCTCCCTCATCCGCGAACGCAAGTCGTTCCTCTGTGTCGGCCTCGACACCGACCCGGCCAAGCTGCCCACCCACCTGCAGGGCACCCCCGACGCCGTCTTCCAGTTCAACCGCGCCATCATCGACGCCACCATCGACCTCTGCGTGGCCTACAAGCCCAACCTGGCTTTCTATGAGGCCCTCGGCATCGACGGCCTCCGCCAGCTCAAGATGACCATGGACTACCTCCACGGCCTTGGCAAGCCCGCCTTCACCATCGCCGACGCCAAGCGCGGCGACATCGGCAACACCTCCGAGCGCTATGCCCGCGCCTTCCTCGACCCGCAGGGCGACTTCAACTTCGACTCCATCACCGTGGCACCCTACATGGGCGCCGACTCGGTCCAGCCCTTCATGGCCTACCCGGGCAAGTGGGTTATCCTCCTCGCCCTCACCTCCAACAAGGGCGCCTTCGATTTCCAACTCCTGCCAACCGGCAACACTAGTGATTCTAGAAATTCTAGCATTTCTAGTATTTCTAGCACCTCTACCCCCACCGCAATCCCCCTCTACCAGCGCGTCCTGGAAACCTCGCGCCAGTGGGGCACGGACGACAACCTGATGTACGTCGTCGGCGCCACCAAGGCCGACATGCTGGCCGACGTGCGCCGCCTGGTCCCCGACGCCTTCCTGCTGGTGCCCGGTGTAGGTGCCCAAGGCGGAAGCCTCGAGGAGGTCTGCCGCCACGGCATGACCGCCGACTGCGGCCTGCTGGTCAACTCCTCGCGCGGCATCATCTACGCCTCCTCCGGCACCGACTTTGCCGAAGCCGCCCGCGCCGAAGCCCTTAAACTGCAACAGCAAATGGCCGCCCTGTTATGAACAATCCTCGCCTTACCCTCCGCATCCTGCTGGTGCTCAGCTTGATAAGCGCTGCCCTGTCAGCCATCGCCTACCTCGGCCTGGCTCTCTTGATGCCTACCTTCGACCGCGTATACAGCGACAACCCCACCCTGCTGCCCGACCAGATGGGCGTCATGTGGGAGCGTATGGCAGCCGTGCCGCGGCTCCTCTATGCCGTGCAGGGCGTTATGGCTGTCCTATCCTTCGTGGGATGCATCCTTATGTGGAACCTGCGCCGCTCCGGCTACCACGCCTACGCTATCGCCCAACTCCTTCTTCTGCTCCTCCCCCTCCTCTTCCTCGGCAAAGGCTACCTCGGCCTCGGCGACCTGATGCTTACCGCCCTCTTCCTGCTGGTCTACTACCTCCTCCTGCGCCAGCTCGGCATCTTCTCCGCCGCCAAGGAAGAGCCATCCGATATGGGGAGTTAAGTCATTGATAAGTCCGTGTCAAGTTATAGTCGGGTCCTAGGTAAGTCCTAGTTTTAGAGGGATATAAAATCCGTTACCCTTATAGGGGAAGGAGTCCATCCTCAAAGAAGTTCGTATCGTTACACCCGCTTAAACGAGACACCTTTATAGGCGTAAATGCAAGAAAATCATTTTATAATTGTTCCTTAATATCAGCGACTCACCGTGAAACGAAAACCATTCCTTTTCGCCCTTCTGTTGGCTGCCCTGCCGTTGCGCACTTTGGCCTATGACTTCTCTGCCGTCGCCCCGAGCGGGCAGACGCTATATTACAATATCGTGGGTGGCGAGGCACAGGTAACATATGCTATACCTCGTTACGACCCACTGGGTGACGTTGTCATCCCCTCCAGTGTAACACATGGCGGTACCACCTATGCAGTAACTTCTATCGGAGAATCTGCATTTTCGGGTAACGGGACTGTAACTTCAGTCAAGATACCGAATTCGGTAACTTCTATCGGGAAAGAAGCATTTAGTGCAAATGTTTACAGTTTAACCGCAATTGAAATACCCAACAGTGTAACCAGCATCGGGGAGTATGCGTTAGCTTATTGTGGTTCTTTGACCTCCATAAATATTCCCGACCAACTAACCACCATCGAAAGAGGTGTGTTCTATGGATGCCGCGGCCTGACATCGATTGAAATACCCAAATCGGTAACCCATATTGGGGACTACGCCTTCAGTGCCGGGGGGGCGCTTACCGCATTAGGGGAAATCCGTTTCAGAGGCCAGGCACCCCCGACGTTCGGCACTGGAGTATTCGATAATCACTCCGCCAATCTTTCGGTGTTAGTCCCCTGCGGCAAAAGAACCGCCTATGCCTCTGCGCTGCCACAATTCAGTAATTTCTCGGAGGTGATGACCCACGACTTCGCCGCCGTTCCAGACGATGCGGTGCACGGGCGTGTGGACACCTTGGCACTGCCCACTTGTGCACAGCCCACCGTCTCATTCTCCGCCACGGCGCAGCCGGGCTATCGTTTCTACCGCTGGAGCGACGGCAGCCGCGAGAACCCGCGCACAATCAGCCTGGTCTCCGACACCGCCATTGTGGCCCATTTCGAGGCAGTGGTGTACGACACCGTCTATGTCCATGATACCACAGTCGTGCGCGACACCATCGTGGTCCACGACACCGCCGTGGTCCATGACACGATGGTGGCCTACCTGGTGCATGTGTCCGACACGGCGCTGGTAACCAGGCATCTCCATGACTCGACGGTGGTCAACAACACCTACTACGACACCTTCTACGTCTTCACCCACGCCGTCGACACGATGCACATCCTCGACACCATGATAGTCAACCACTTCCGGTACGACACCGTCATCCGCAATGTCTATCAGTATGACACCACCATCGTCAACAACTACGCCTTCGACACCACGGTCTACAACTCCTTCCGCTTCGACACCACGCTGGTGTTCGACACGATGATAGTCAACGTCTACAATTTCGACACCAGCATCTACAACCGCTATCAGTTCGACACCACGGTTGTCAATGTGTACCACTACGACACAACACTGGTCAGCGTGTACGACACCGCTGTCTACAACCTCTACGACACAACCATCGTCAACGTCTACCAATATGACACCGTGGTCCGGAACGTCTACCAGTACGACACGACCATCGTCAACAACCACACCTTCGACACCACGGTCTACAATTCCTTCCGCTTCGACACCACGCTGGTGTTCGACACGGTGATAGTGAACGTGTATAGCTTCGACACCTCGATATACAACCGCTACCAGTTCGACACCACGATTGTCAATGTGTACCACTACGACACTACGCTGGTCAATGTGTTCGACACCGCTGTCTACAACCTCTACGACACAACCATTGTCAACGTCTACCAATATGACACCGTGGTCCGGAACGTCTACCAGTACGACACGACCATCGTCAACAACTACGCCTTCGACACCACGGTCTACAATTCCTTCCGCTTCGACACCACGCTGGTGTTCGACACGGTGATAGTGAACGTGTACAGCTTCGACACCTCGATATACAACCGCTACCAGTTCGACACCACGGTTGTCAATGTGTACCACTACGACACAACACTGGTCAGCGTGTACGACACCACCATCGTCAATATCTATGACACGACCATCACGAACCGCTACCAGTACGACACCATTATTGTGAACAACTATGTGTACGACACGGTGATAGTGAACAATTACCGTTATGACACGGTGAATAACTATTACCGCGACACGGTGGTCATCACCAACTACTACCACGACACGGTGCTGGTGAACAACTACATCTATGACACCATCTACCTCAACCGCTACATCTTCGATACCGTCTACATCCACGACACCATCTACATCACCACCGATGGCATCGAGGGCGTGGATGGGGTGAATGCAAAAATATACCAGCGCGACGGCCAGATTGTTGTGGAGGGCGCCGAGGGCAACGCGGTAAGGCTCTACGACGTGAGCGGGCGCCTGCTGGCCACGAAACAGGACGACCCTTCGCCCCTGCGCTTCGACGCTCCCGCCAGCGGCACCTATATGATAAGGGTTGGCCGCTACCCGGCAAGGAAGATTGTGGTGGTGAAGTAGCTTGGGTGTTAAGGGTTATGAGTTGTAGAGGGGCGCGGATTCTCCGCGCCCCTCTACTCGTTCTGGCGGGGCGGTTTTGGCAGGATATGGAAGGATTTGGCAGGGTAGGGTTCCACAGGCTACCATAAGCTTCCAATGCCCTTCTATTCCCCTAGAGAACCCCTACCATTCCCCTACCGTCCTCCCGATAACACCTCATTCCTCCATTCTCACTCCTCACCGCTTACCTATAAATCTTAACTTGTATAGAAACAGGTACTTATGGATATTGTGGTGTAAAAAGTGCAGGATTTCCCGTTTCCGTTCCCCCTAAAAACTGTCGCGCTACCCTCAAATCTCCCCTGTTTTTCCCCCGATTCCGCCTGTAATCCATATTTTTTTTCACATCAACTGGTGTTGAAAACCAGCGTATTGTAAAAAAAAATACATGAAAAGTGAAAAAATATTTTGCTGGTTCGGAAAAAGGTTGTACTTTTGCATCCTCAATTCGAGAAAAAGAGACATTTGAAAGGTTAATACAAGCCGATGTAACTCAGTTGGTAGAGTAGCTGATTTGTAATCAGCCTGTCGGGGGTTCGAGTCCCTTCATCGGCTCGAACAAAACCGATGCCGGCGAAAGTGCATCAGGAATACGGGGGAGTCGCATAGCGGCAATTGCAACAGACTGTAAATCTGTCCTCGGAAGAGTTCGGTGGTTCGAGTCCACCCTCCCCCACGAAATGCCAAAACTTCAACAGGCGGAAGTAGCTCATTTGGTAGAGCGATAGCCTTCCAAGCTATAGGTGGCGGGTTCGAGCCCCGTCTTCCGCTCCAAACAAGCGGGAACAGACCCTCACCTAACTCGCCCCGCGAACCCAAGGCACTCAAAAAGTAAGAGAGTGACAACAACAAGCCGCAGTAGCTCAGTGGTAGAGCGCATCCTTGGTAAGGATGAGGTCACGAGTCCGACTCTCGTCTGTGGCTCTCCTTTTTGCACCAAAGTGCAACTGGAAAACAAACAAAAACGAGGACGCAAGCCGCAAGGCTCGCCCTCTTTGAACGTGAATTAATATTATTGTTAACATTTAATACGTATTAAAAATGGCAAAAGAAAAATTCGACCGCTCTAAACCGCACGTCAACATCGGCACCATCGGCCACGTTGACCATGGCAAGACCACCCTCACCGCCGCCATCACCAAGGTGCTGGCCGAGAAAGGTCTCTCCGAAGTGAAATCCTTCGACTCCATCGACTCCGCTCCTGAAGAGAAAGAGCGTGGTATCACCATTAACACCGCTCACGTCGAGTACCAGACCGTCAACCGCCACTACGCTCACGTTGACTGCCCCGGCCACGCCGACTACGTGAAGAACATGGTTACCGGTGCTGCCCAGATGGACGGCGCTATCCTCGTTGTTGCCGCCACCGACGGCCCCATGCCCCAGACCCGCGAGCACATCCTCCTCGCCCGTCAGGTTGGTGTTCCCCAGCTCGTCGTCTTCCTCAACAAGTGCGACCTTGTTGACGATCCCGAGCTCCTCGACCTCGTCGAAATGGAAGTCCGCGAGCTCCTCAGCTCCTACGACTTCGATGGCGACAACATCCCCGTCATCCGTGGTTCCGCCCTCGCCGCCCTTAACGGCGAAGCCAGCGGCGTCAAGAACGTCGAAGACCTCATGGAGGCTGTCGACAACTGGATTCCCCTGCCCACCCGCGCTGTGGACAAGGACTTCCTCATGCCCGTCGAAGACGTCTTCTCCATCACCGGTCGCGGCACCGTCGCCACTGGTCGTATCGAGACTGGTATCATCCACACTGGCGACCCCGTCGACATCATCGGTATGGGCGCCGAGAAGCTGAAGAGCACCGTTACCGGTGTCGAGATGTTCCGCAAGATCCTCGACGAGGGTGAAGCTGGCGACAACGTCGGTCTCCTCCTCCGTGGTATCGACAAGAACGAGATCCGCCGCGGTATGGTTATCGCCAAGCCCGGCTCGGTCAAGCCTCACCACAAGTTCGAAGCCGCTGTCTATATCCTCAAGAAAGAGGAAGGTGGCCGCCACACCCCGTTCCACAACAACTATCGTCCTCAGTTCTACTTCCGTACCACTGACGTTACCGGCACCATCATGCTGCCCGAAGGCCGCGAGATGGTCATGCCTGGCGACAACCTGACGATCACCGTCGAGCTCATCGCCGACATCGCCCTGAACGAGAACCTCCGCTTCGCCATCCGCGAGGGTGGTCGTACCGTCGGTTCCGGCCAGGTTACCAAAATTGTCGACTAATTAGCCGCAATAAGTAAGTCGCGCCTCGCATGGCGCGACTTTACAGGGGCATAGTTAAATGGTATAATGACGGTCTCCAAAACCGCTGTTGGGAGTTCGATTCTCTCTGCCCCTGCCAAGAAAAGATAAACTAGTTTAAAAAGAACATGTCAAAGTTTGGTGAATACGTGAAGTCTAGCTACGACGAGCTTGTGCACAAAGTGTCGTGGCCCACATTCAAGGAGCTGCAAAGCAGCGCAATCGTCGTTGCCGTGGCTTCGCTAGTCATCGCCCTCCTCGTCTTCGCAATGGATATCGTCTTCGGTGTCCACTCTTGGAGCTGGCAGGGTCTTCTTGGATACTTCTACAACCTGATCGCCTAGTTTTCGCTGCCTCATCAGGCGCGGCTTGCTTCCCAAATCCCCTTTGAGCCCGCCGGCACGCAGCATGATGCGAGAAAGGTCTACAGAGTATATTCACTGTCCTTACACTGCCTTTTAAGAAATGGAACAACAGGAAAAAAAGTGGTATGTCGTCCGAGCCATCAGCGGCAAGGAGAAGAAAGCTAAGGAATACATCGAAAACGAAATGGCCAAACGCGGCTGGAGTAACGATGTACCCACGGTTCTCATCCCTACCGAACAGGTGGTTGCCATCCGCAACGGAAAGAAAGTGGTCAAAGACCGCAACTACTTCCCCGGCTACGTAATCATCGAGGCCGACCTGCGCGACGAGATTATCCCCGTCATTCAGAGTCTGCCCAATGTGCTCGACTTCCTCCGCGAACGCGAAGGTAAGCCCATACCCATGCGCCAGGCCGAAATCAACCGCATCCTCGGCAAGATGGATGAGCAGATTGACGGCGCTGACGCCCTGGACCACTTCATTATCGGCGAGAATGTCAAGGTCATCGACGGAGCCTTCAACAGCTTCACCGGTGTCGTTGAAGATGTCAACGAGGAAAAGAAGAAATTGAAAGTTACGGTCAAGATCTTCGGTCGCAAGACTCCCCTCGAACTCAGTTTCTCCCAGGTGGAAAAAGAACAGTAACCGATTAACTAACCCTATTTAAAATTTAATTCAATGGCAAAAGAAGTTGCAGGATTGATTAAATTGCAAATCAAAGGCGGTGCTGCAAACCCCGCTCCTCCCGTCGGCCCGGCTCTCGGTGCCAAGGGTGTGAACATCATGGAGTTCTGCAAGCAGTTCAACGCCCGTACGCAGGATATGGCCGGCAAAGTGGTGCCCGTCATCATCTCTGTCTATACGGACAAGTCCTTTGACTTTGTACTCAAGACTCCTCCTGTTGCTGTCCAGTTGAAAGAGCTCTCTAAAGCCGCCAAGGGTTCCGGCGAACCCAACCGCGTCAAAGTGGCCTCCGTCACCTGGGAGCAAGTGCGCCAAATTGCCGAAGCCAAAATGCCCGACCTCAACTGCTTCACAGTGGAGAGCGCCATGAGCATGGTGGCCGGCACCGCGCGCAGCATGGGTATCACCGTTACCGGCGAGAACCCCCTCAACAAGTAAAAGAGTAATGAACCTGTGGTAGCATAGCCCTGCGCTATGCGGCGACCACACAAACAAACCAACATGGGAAAATTAACCAAAAAACAAAAAGAGGCTATCGCCAAGTTCGACGGAAGTAAGGTTTACTCCCTCGAGGAGGCCGTCAGCATCGTCAAGAAAATCACTTACACCAAGTTCGATGCTTCGGTCGACATTGACGTCCGCCTCGGCGTTGACCCCCGTAAAGCCAACCAGATGGTTCGTGGCAGCGTTACCCTGCCCCACGGTACCGGCAAGACCGTCCGTGTCCTTGTGCTCTGCACCCCCGACAAGGAGGAAGAGGCCAAGAACGCAGGTGCCGACTACTACGGCCTCGACGAGTATGTCGAAAAGATCAAGGGTGGCTGGACCGATGTCGACGTCATCATCACCATGCCCAGTTGTATGCCCAAGATTGGCGCCCTCGGCCGTATCCTCGGTCCCCGTGGACTCATGCCGAACCCCAAGACGGGCACCGTTACAATGGAAGTTGGCAAGGCTGTCCAGGAAGCCAAGGCCGGTAAGATCGACTTCAAGGTCGACAAGTTCGGTATCATCCATACCGCCGTTGCCAAATGCTCCTTCGACGACCAGAAAATCGTTGACAATGCCCGCGAGGTGCTCCAGATGATCATGAAGCTCAAACCCAGTGCCGCCAAAGGTACCTATGTGAAGAGTATCGCCCTCAGCAGCACCATGAGCCCCGGCGTCAAGGTCGACACCAAGGCCGCTACCTTGTAACACAAACTAACTTTTAAAGAAACATTATGAGAAAAGAACTCAAAGACCAGTTGATTGACTCCCTGTGCGAAGAAGTCAAGGCCTACCCCAATCTCTATATCGCAGACATTGGTGGCCTCAACTCGGTGCAGACCAGCAAGCTGCGTCGTGCCGCCTTCCGCAAGGAAATCAAGCTGGAGGTTGTGAAAAACACTCTTCTCATCAAGGCGCTCGAAAAGACCGGTTTCGACTACTCCGAGCTCTTCCAGGTGATCAAGGGTGAAACCGCCATAATGCTTTCGAACACCAACAATGCCCCTGCCAAGCTGATTAAAGACTTCCGCGCTGCCGAAAAGAACGCCACCAAGCCCGTCCTTAAAGGCGCCTACGTGGAAGAGAGCTTCTATATTGGCCACGAGCACCTCGACGAACTTGTCAACATCAAGTCCAAGAATGAGCTCATCGCCGATGTGGTCGCCCTGCTGCAGTCGCCCGTCCAGAACGTGCTCTCGCAGCTTCAGTCGGGTGGCAATACCATTACCGGTGTACTGAAAACTTTGGAGGAACGCTAAACAACAGCACAATCAATCCGGGATGGCTCCCGCTAAAAAGCCGAAACAATTAATTCAACAAAATTAGTAAAACATTTAAAAACAATAAAAGTCATGGCAGATATCAAAGCTATCGCTGAAGAACTGGTTAACCTTACCGTTAAAGAAGTTAAAGAACTCGCTGATGTCCTGAAAGAGGAGTACGGCATTGAACCCGCCGCCGCTGCTGTCGCAGTCGCCGCCGCCCCCGCCGCTGGCGCTGGCGCCGCCGCCGAGGAGAAGACCTCCTTCGACGTCATCCTGAAGGGTGTGCCCGATGCTACCAAGAAGCTCGGCGTTGTGAAGGCCGTCAAGGACATGGCCAGCCTGGGTCTCAAAGAGTCCAAAGAGCTCGTCGATGGCGCTCCCAAGCCCGTCAAGGAAGGTATCTCCAAGGATGAGGCTGAGAGCCTGAAGAAAGCCCTTGAAGAGGCCGGCGCCGAAGTTGAAATCAAGTAAGGTTGCCCCTTTCTATCAAGTACGAGGAATAGGGCCTCCAGCTTTGTCTGGAGTGCCTATTCCTTGTTGCTATGGATTTTGAGTCCATAGTTGTCTGCCCCGCCTCTCCCTTTTGTGGAGCACCCTCTCTTCACTCGCGATCAATTATAGAACACGAATAATTTTTAGTCCCTTGGCAAAAAAAGAACCCACAGTAGTAAATTTCGCGTCGGTACGAAAGTTTGATTACCCGGATTTCTTGGATATTCAAGTCAAGTCTTTCAAGGATTTCTTCCAGATTGAGACTAACCCGGACAACCGATTGGAGGAAGGCTTATTCAAGGTCTTTAAGGAAAACTTCCCCATTACGGATGCGCGAAACAATTTTGAACTCGAATTCTTGGATTATTATATTGATCCTCCTCGCTATACGATTGAGGAGTGCATTGAGCGTGGCCTCACCTACAGTGTGCCCCTCAAGGCCAAGATGAAATTGAGTTGCAAAGACCCAGAGAACGAAGACTTCCAGACATTGGAACAACACGTTTATTTGGGTATGATTCCGTATATGACCCCCAAAGGGACGTTTGTAATCAATGGAGCCGAGCGTGTGGTTGTCTCCCAGCTGCACCGCTCCCCGGGTGTGTTTTTCGGCACCCAGTTCCATTCTAACGGTACGCAGCTTTATTCCGCTCGTATCATCCCATTCAAAGGGTCTTGGATGGAGTTCACTACGGACATCAACAACGTGATGTATGCATACATCGATCGTAAGAAAAAACTGCCCATCACCACGTTGCTCCGTGCCATTGGTTTTGAATCTGATAAGGATATTCTCGATATTTTCCAGCTCGCCGAAGAGGTCAAGGTGACCAAGAGCAACCTTAAGAAGGTGCTCGGCAAACAACTCGCCGCCCGTGTGGTCGAGTCTTGGACTGAAGATTTCGTCGACGAAGATACTGGCGAGGTCGTCTCTATGGAACGTACCGAGGTGGTTATCGAACGTGATGTCGAACTCACCGAGGAGCATGTCGAGAAGATTCTCAATATGGATATCAAGTCGATACTTATCAAAGCCGAAGACAGAGACGGTATCGACTATTCTGTCATCTACAACACCCTCCGCAAGGATACTGCCAACAATGCCAAAGAGGCTTGCGAGTACATCTATCGTCAGCTCCGCAATGCTGAGCCGCCAGACGAAGAGACCGCCCGCAGCATCATCGAAAAGCTTTTCTTCTCGGAGAAACGCTACGATCTCGGTGATGTCGGTCGCTACAGAATCAACACTAAGTTGAGCCTCAATGTTGCTGACAACATTCGTGTCCTGACCAAAGAGGATATTACTTCTATTATTAAATATTTGGTTGAGCTGATCAATCAGAAGGCCGAGGTGGACGATATCGACCACCTGTCCAATCGCCGCATCCGCACCGTGGGTGAGCAGCTCTCCAACCAGTTCGGCGTGGGTTTGGGCCGTATGTCCCGCACCATCCGCGAGCGTATGAATGTTCGCGATAATGAAGTGTTTACCCCCACGGAACTTATCAATGCCAAGACCCTCTCTTCCGTAATCAACTCCTTCTTTGGCACTAACCAGTTGAGCCAGTTTATGGACCAGACCAATCCGCTGGCGGAGTTGACGCACAAGCGCCGCATCTCGGCTCTCGGCCCTGGCGGTCTTTCGCGCGAGCGTGCCGGATTCGAGGTTCGTGACGTTCACTACACGCATTATGGTCGCCTCTGTACCATTGAAACACCCGAAGGTCCCAATATCGGTCTGATTTCCTCTCTCTGTGTCTACGCCAAAATCAATGAGCTCGGTTTCATCGAGACTCCCTATCAGCGTGTGGTCAAGGGTCAGGTTCAGTTGAACGAGGAGCCCGTATATCTTTCTGCAGAGGCAGAAGAGAGCAAGACTGTCGCCCAGGCAACCACTCCTCAGGATAGCGAGGGTAACATTACCGACAGCCGTGTCAAGGCTCGCCGTCAGGCCGACTTCCCCATTGTTTCGCCCGATGAGATTGACCTCATCGATATCGCTTCGAATCAGATTGCTTCTATTGCAGCCTCTCTGATTCCCTTCCTGGAGCACGATGATGCCAACCGTGCACTCATGGGCTCCAACATGATGCGTCAGGCTGTGCCCCTGCTCAATCCCGAAATCCCCATTGTCGGTACCGGTATCGAAGAGGCCGTCGCCCACGACAGCCGTGTGCTGCTCAATGCAGAGGCGGATGGCGTTGTGGAATTTGTTGACTCCACCAAGGTGGTCATCCGCCACAACCGTACTGAGAAAGACCGTTTGGTATCGTTCGACGACGATGTCAAGGAATATCGTTTGACTAAATACCAGCGCACCAACCACTCCACCTCTATCAACCTCCGTCCTATCGTCAAAAAGGGCGATAAGGTCAAGAAGGGACAGGTGCTCTGTGAAGGCTATGCCACACAGGCCGGCGAACTTGCGCTTGGCCGCAATATGATGGTGGCGTTCATGCCTTGGAAAGGTTATAACTTTGAGGATGCTGTGGTTATCTCGGAGCGAGTTGTCCGAGAAGACATTTTCACCTCCGTACATGTCGAGGAGTTTACCCTTGAAGTCCGTGAGACCAAGCGCGGTAATGAAGAGCTCACTCGCGACATCCCCAATGTGGGTAACGATGCCACCAAGGACCTTGACGAGAACGGTATCATCCGTATCGGTGCCGAGGTGAAAGAGGGTGATATTCTGATTGGTAAAATCACACCCAAGGGTGAGTCCGATCCCACTCCGGAAGAGAAGCTCCTCCGTGCTATTTTCGGCGACAAGGCCGGCGATGTGAAGGATGCTTCGCTCAAGGTGCCGCCCTCAATGCATGGTGTCGTCATCGACAAGAAGCTCTTTGCCCGTGTCATCCGCGACCGCAAGGCTCGCGCCAAGGAGAAAGAATTGCTTGCCAAGCCGGAGGAGGAGTACAAGTTTGAGTGCGAGGAGCTGAAGGACAAGTTGATCTCTCGCCTCTTGGTTCTTCTCAACGGTAAAGTCTCCAATGGTGTCTACACCAATCACAGAGAGGAGCTCATTCCCAAGAAGGTCAAATTCTCCGCGAAGACCCTCAAGTCGATAGACTATACTGAGGTCAGTCCCAGCAAGTGGACTACCGACAAGGAGACCAATGCGCTCATCAAGGAGCTGTTGAATAACTACAATATCAAGTATCGTGAGATTTCCGGACGTTTTACCCGCAATAAGTTTGCGCTCACGGTGGGTGATGACCTTCCCAGCGGTATCGTCCAGATGGCCAAGGTTTATATTGCCATGAAGCGTAAGCTCCGTATTGGTGATAAGATGGCTGGCCGTCACGGTAACAAGGGTATTGTGTCCAAGATTGTCCGTGCCGAGGATATGCCGTTCCTCGCCGATGGTACCCCCGTGGATATCGTTCTGAATCCTCTTGGTGTGCCTTCGCGTATGAACCTGGGTCAGATTTATGAGACCGTCCTGGGTTGGGCCGGCAAGAAACTCAACAAGCGTTTCAAGACACCTATTTTCGATGGTGCCACCCTTGAGCAGATTAATGGCTACATGCGCGAAGCGGGTCTTCCCGAAAATGGTCGCACGTACCTTTACGATGGCGAGACCGGCGACCGTTTCGACCAGCCTGCCACCGTGGGTTACATCTACATGCTCAAACTCCATCACATGATTGACGACAAGATGCACGCCCGTTCTATCGGCCCGTACTCTCTCATTACCCAGCAGCCCCTTGGCGGTAAGGCCAACTTCGGTGGTCAGCGCTTCGGTGAAATGGAGGTTTGGGCACTCGAGGCATACGGTGCTTCGCATGTGCTGCAGGAAGTGCTCACCGTCAAGTCCGACGATGTCGTGGGTCGTGCCAAGGCATACGAGGCCCTTGTCAAGGGCGACAATATGCCGGTTCCGGGTATTCCCGAGTCGTTCAACGTCCTTGTCCACGAGCTCCGTGGCCTGGGTCTGGAGGTAACGTTTGATTAATTCTTTTAAGTAGAAAAGAGAACATGGCTTTTAAACAAGAATCACAGTTAAAGACTGATTTCAATTCGATTACCGTCAGCCTGGCATCGCCCGAGTCAATCAAGCGGCGTTCCTTTGGCGAGGTAACGAAGCCTGAAACCATTAACTATCGTACATACAAGCCCGAGCGCGACGGTCTGTTCTGCGAGCGCATCTTCGGTCCTACCCGCGACTGGGAGTGCCACTGCGGAAAATACAAGCGCATCCGTTACAAGGGTATTGTCTGCGACCGCTGCGGTGTGGAGGTTACCGAGAAGAAGGTCCGTCGTGAGCGTATGGGCCATATTGAACTTGTGGTCCCCATCGCCCACATCTGGTTCTTCCGCTCGCTTCCCAACAAGATTGGCACCCTGCTGAATGTGCCTTCCAAGAAGCTGGACCAGGTCATCTATTATGAAAAATATATAGTCTTGCAGCCTGGCAAGGGCATGCTCAACGAGAACCCTGTCCAGAAGCTCGACTTGCTCACCGAGGAGGAATACTACTACATCAAGGAGTCGCTGCCCGAGGGCAACGAGCAGCTTCCCGACAGCGATCCCGACAAGTTTATCGCTGGTATGGGCGCCGAGGCACTCTACAAGTTGCTTTGCGACCTTGACCTCGACAAGCTTTCCTATGAACTTCGTGCCAAGGCATCGCGCGAGACCGCTGTGGCTCGCAAGCAGGATGCCCTCAAGCGCCTCAACGTGATTGAGTCGTTCCGCGAGTCGCAGAAGAACATGCAGAACCGTGGCATGGACAATCGCCCCGAGTGGATGATTATGAACATTGTTCCCGTCATTCCTCCCGACCTGCGCCCCCTCGTTCCGCTGGATGGCGGCCGCTTTGCCACCTCCGATATCAACGAGCTCTATCGCCGTGTCATCATCCGCAACAACCGCCTCAAGCGCCTCGTCGAAATCAAGGCTCCCGAGGTTATCATGCGCAATGAGAAGCGTATGCTGCAGGAGTCGGTCGACTCGCTTTTCGACAACAGCCGCAAGGTCTCCAGCGTCAAGTCCGAGTCCAACCGCGCCCTCAAGTCGCTCTCCGACGCCCTTAAGGGCAAGCAGGGACGCTTCCGCCAGAACCTGCTCGGTAAGCGTGTCGACTACTCTGGCCGTTCGGTCATCGTGGTCGGCCCCGAGCTGAAGATGCACGAGTGCGGTCTGCCCAAGGATATGGCCGCCGAGCTCTTCAAGCCTTATGTCATCCGCAAGCTTCTTGAGCGTGGCTTGGTGAAGACGGTCAAGTCCGCCAAGCGCATCGTTGACCGCAAGGAGCCTGTCGTGTGGGAGATTTTGGAGAATATCCTCAAGGGACACCCCATCCTCCTCAACCGTGCTCCTACGCTCCACCGTCTGGGTATCCAGGCATTCCAGCCCCGCCTCGTCGAGGGTAAGGCCATCCGTCTGCATCCGCTTGTCTGTACTGGCTTCAATGCCGACTTCGACGGCGACCAGATGGCTGTCCACGTGCCCATGGGCAACGCTGCCATCCTCGAGGCTCAGCTGCTGATGCTCTCCACCCACAACATCCTCAATCCCGCCAATGGCGCCCCTATCACCGTTCCTTCGCAGGACATGGTGCTGGGTCTCTATTATATGACCAAGCCGCGCTACTCCACCGACACCGAGAAGGTGAAGGGCGAAGGCCAGCGCTTCTACTCCGCCGAGGAGGTCATCATTGCCTACAGTGAAGGCCGTGTCGACCTCAATGCCTGCATCAGCGTCCAGCTGGATGCCGCCGCAGGACGCGACGAGTACACCTATATCAAGACCGACCGCACCTTCTCCGAGGTCATCAAGGATGCCAAGGGAAATGTGCTGACCGACACCGATTGCAGCACTCCCGCCGAGGTGGCTCTCCACAGCCGCACCGAGTTCGAAATCAAGCGTGACGGCAAGGGCAATCCCGTCCTCGACGAGAAGGGACACTACATCAAGACCAACCGCCTCCGCACCACTGTGGGCCGCGTCATTTTCAACCAGGTGGTCCCTGCCGAGTATGGCTACATCAACCAGGTGATGGGCAAGAAGTCGCTGCGCGACATTATCGGCGACATCTTCACCGAGTGCGGCAACGCCGTTACCGCTGCCTTCCTCGACGACATCAAGAACATGGGATACCGTCAGGCTTTCCGTGGCGGTCTGTCGTTCAACCTCGGCGATGTCATTATCCCGACCGAGAAGGAGGGTCTCATCGACAAGGCCAACGAGGAGGTCGAGGAGGTTATGGCCCAATACGCCATGGGTCTTATCACCAACAACGAGCGCTACAACCACGTCATCGATATCTGGACCAACACCAACAACCAGCTCACTGAGACGCTCATGAAGCAGCTCAAGGCCGACAACCAGGGCTTCAACCCCATCTATATGATGTACGACTCCGGTGCTCGTGGTAGCAAGGAGCAGATCCGCCAGCTCTCCGGCATGCGCGGCCTTATGGCCAAGCCGCAGAAGGCCGGCGCCTCGGGCAACGAGATTATCGAGAACCCCATTATCTCCAACTTCAAGGAGGGTCTCTCGGTGCTCGAGTACTTCATCTCCACCCACGGTGCCCGTAAGGGTCTGGCCGATACCGCTCTGAAGACGGCTGACGCCGGTTACCTTACCCGTCGTCTGGTCGACGTGGCTCACGATGTCATCATCAACGAGGAAGACTGCGGCACCCTCCGCGGCCTGCCCACCACCGCCCTCAAGAAGGGCGAGGACATCGTCCAGAGCCTCGGCGAGAAGATTCTCGGCCGCACCACCGTCCACGACATTATCCATCCCAAGACCGGCGACTATATTGCCCATGCCGGCGACGAACTCACCGAGGACATCTGCCGCCGCATAGAGGAGGCTGGCATCGAGGAGGTCGAGATCCGTTCCGTCCTCACCTGCGAGTCCAAACACGGTGTCTGCGCCAAGTGCTACGGCCGCAACCTGGCCACCGGCAAGATGGTGCAGAAAGGCGAGGCCGTCGGCGTCATCGCCGCACAGGCTATCGGCGAGCCCGGTACGCAGCTCACCCTCCGTACCTTCCACGTCGGCGGTGTGGCCGGTGGCAACATCGGTACCACCTCCAGCCTCCAGGCCAAGCATGAGGGCCGCCTCGTCATCGACGAGCTCCGCTCCATCCCCTACAGCGACGCCGAGGGCAACAGCTACCATGTCGTCATGGGTCGCTCGGCCGAGATGCGCATCGTCGACCCCAAGACCGACATCACCCTCTTCTCCTCGCTCCTGCCCTATGGCGCCAAGCTCTACAAGGCTTCGGGCGACATGATGCAGAAGGGCGAACTCATCGCCGAGTGGGATCCCTACAACGCCGTCATCATCTCCGACGTGGCCGGTAAGGTCTCGTTCGAGAATGTCATAGAGAACGTTACCTACCGCGTCGAGAGCGATGCCCAGACCGGCCTGCAGGACAAGGTGGTCATCGAGAGCCGTCAGCGCACCAAGAACCCCACCCTCAACGTGGTCGATTCCGAGGGCAACATCCTCAAGGTGTACGACCTTCCCGTCGGTGCCCACATCGGTGTCGAGCAGGGTCAGAAACTCAAGGCTGGCGATATCATGGTCAAGATTCCGCGCTCCTTCGGCAAGGCCGGCGACATCACGGGCGGTCTGCCCCGCGTTACCGAGCTCTTCGAGGCCCGTAACCCCTCCGACCCCGCCATCGTGGCCGAGGTGGACGGTATCGTCTCCATCGCCAAGAAACTCAAGCGCGGCAACCGCGAGGTAACCATCACCTCCAAGACCGGTGAGCAACGCTCCTACCTCATCCCCACCTCCAAGCAAATCCTGGCCCAGGACAGCGACTACGTCAAGGCCGGCACCCCGCTCTCCGACGGTGCCATCACGCCCAGCGACATCCTCGCCATCAAGGGCCCTATGAAGGTGCAGGAATATATCGTCAACGAGGTCCAGGAGGTCTACCGCCTGCAGGGTGTGAAAATCAACGACAAGCACTTCGAGGTCATCGTCCGCCAGATGATGCGCAAGGTCGAAATCGAAGACCCGGGCGACACCCGCTTCCTCGAAGGCGACCTGGTCAACAAACTCGACTTCAGCGACATCAACGACCGCATCTTCGGTATGAAGGTCGTCGAGGACGCCGGCGACAGCGAGAACCTCTCCGTGGGTCAGATTGTTACCGCCCGCGAACTGCGCGATGAGAACTCCTCGCTCCGCCGTCAGGACAAGCGTCTGGTTACAGTGCGCGACGCCCGCCCCGCCACCTGCAAGCAGGTGCTCCAGGGCATCACCCGCGCCTCGTTGCAGACCAAGTCGTTCATCTCCGCCGCCTCCTTCCAGGAGACCACCAAGGTGCTCACCGAGGCCGCCATCAACGCCAAGGTCGACACGCTGGTCGGCATGAAGGAGAACGTCATCGTCGGCCACCTCATCCCCGCCGGCACCGGCCTGCGCGAGTACCAGAACCTCGTCGTCGGCAGTGCCCCCGCCATGAGCGCCGCCAAGGAGAGTTAAAAAAAAGGACAATTTCTACCCAATGGGCTGCAGCCACCCGGCTGCAGCCCATTTTTTTAGTCAAGGCTTTATGGTTTTCTGTATTCTGTTGATAAACAGCACGCTAGTGCCAGTGTCCATCCCTCTTGCAGCTTTTATTGTACCATAAGCTTCCATATCCTTCCAGTGCCTTTGTATTCCCCTACCGTTCCCCTACCATTCCCCTACCGTCCCCCTGGGAGTTACCGGTGGTGTCCGGCAGTGCGGAAGGCCATGAACCAACAGCAGAGCAGGCAGCCGGCCAGGGTGCCCAGCGTGCTTTCGGTCAGGCAGGAGAGGGTCAGGGTCAGGGCCCAGGCCAGCGTCAGGGTAGACTGTCCACGGAGTGCAGGCAGCGCCCGGGCAAACAGGAAGATGAGCAGGGCTGCTCCCAGCAGGCCGAACATGGCGAGCCAGGTGAGGTATTGGTTGTGTGGGTACATGCCGTGGCCTTGCAGTGGCGAGTTTGTGGCCTGCAGTTTGCGCTCCATGGCGTCGGCCAGGTCGCCGCTGCCGGTGCCCACCCAGGGGTGCTGCAGGAAGACGCGCCAGCCGGTCTTCCACAACTCTAGCCGCTGCAGCATGGTGAAACCGGCCACCGCGTTGTAGCAGCGGTAGTTTTCGTATTCGAACAGCATGACGTGCACCATCCGGCGCAGCGGGTTCCCGTGCGCGTAGACGGGGTTGGGCACGCCGCGTGCCACCTCCTCCATCTGCTGCCGGCTTAGGGATGCCACACCGACGCTGTCCTTGGTCAGCCCGAGGGCGTTGAGATAGCGTATGAGGTTGGCCTCGCAGGTGTAGCCCTCGGGCGTGGGTGTGCCAAGGTCGCCGCCGCCGCGCCGCGTCCATTCCGCGCGCATCTCCTCGAGGCATAGGTAGTTGTTCACATAATTTCCGCTTTCGATGAAGCCGTCTTGCTCGTGGTGGTAGGGCCGTCCGCCGGCGGTATATGCCTTCAATGGCCCGGTGGCCAGGGGCACGAGGCGGTAGTAGCCGTGCACCTCCGCCAGCAGAAATCCGATGCCGCCCAGCATGCAGAGCCCCCACGCCGCCGTCCAGCGCCACCGGTGTGCGCTGCGCAACGCCAGCAGCAGACCCAAGGCCGCCAGGATGCCCACCGCTGTGTAGGAACGCATCAGGAGCACGTAGGCCAGCAGCCATGCCGCCAGCAGCCATGCGCCGTAGCGCCAGCGGCTGCGGCCGCACTCTGTAAGGCACACCACTGTGGCCAGGCAGCAGTTCAGTGCAAAGCGTATGTGGGAAATGTAGGGTACCGCCTGGCGGTAGGGCAGGCCATCGATTGTCAGCAACCGCACGGTGCCGATGAACGACACCACGACCACCGTCCCGGTGTAGAGCCACAGGATGGTGCGCCGTGCCTGTCCGGAAGGCGGCCGTGTGGTGAGCACCACCGCAGGCACCGCCAGCAGTGGCAGCACCAGCTCCAGCTGGCTCAGCCACTCGCCCCGGTTGTCGCTCCAAAGGCCCGACAGGACATACAGCCCCACTACCGCCAGCACGCCGTGCAGCAGGCGGCTGCGGCGGGCCCGCTGCCACTTCTCGTGCCAGCGCCCTTCGAGCACCCAGTTGGCCGCCATCAGCACCCATACCAGGTTGGCTGCCCACGTGGAGCACACCATGGTGCCGCCCAGCAGCGTGAGCAGCACCAGGTAAATGGTTCTATGTGCCGTGGCACCCAGCACCTCCTGAATGTCAGTTTTTAGTGCGTAGCTCTTCCACGGCGCGGTTCACCACCTTGTCGCCCTTCAGCGCGCCCTGGATGCGTCCGTGGTCATAGTAGTAGCGGTTGAGCAGCTCGGCCTTGAGCATATCGCACACCTCGGAGCGGTGTTTCTGCAGGTCGCCTTCCTTTTCGCGCTCCAGCTGCTGCTCCATCGCTTTGAGTTGCGTCTCGATGGCGTCGGCATATTTCTCCTGCTTGGCCACGTCGCGCAGCTGTTTGATGACGTGTTCGGTAATGGTGTTGTAGGTCAACCCGCGGCGTTTGAGGTAGGCGCAGAAGTCGGCGTAGAGCTCGTCCGAGATTTCGAACTCCGAGGCCGGCGGCAGTTCCTTGTGGCTGCGGTAGTAGTCGGTGGCGTAGTCGAAGATGAGCATCTTCTGTGCCAGTGCCATGCCGAGGTTCGACATGTAGTCGGGCTCTACCTCCACGTCGGGCTCGATGCCGAAACCGTCGTACACCGTCCGGCCGCTCTTGGTCTTGTAGGCGGTCTTTAGCGAGTCGGGCACCTTGACGGCGCGCCCCTGCTCGTCGCGGTGGCTGTAGTCGATGGCCTGTATGCAGCGGCCGCTGGGGATGTAGTACTTGCTCACCGTTACCTTCATCTGGCTGTTGTACGGCATGGGCAGTATGTTCTGCACCAGCCCCTTGCCATAGCTGCGCTGTCCGATGACCACGGCGCGGTCGAGGTCTTGCAGGGCGCCGCTGACGATTTCGGAGGCCGAGGCCGAGGTGTTGTCTATAATCACCGCCACCGGTATCTTGGTGTCGACGGGCTGCATGCGGGTGTATGACTTCATGTTCTTGGAGGCCACCTTGCCTTTGGTCTCGACGACGAGGGTGCCCTGCGGTACCCAGAGGTTGACGATGTCGACCGCCTCGTTCATCAATCCGCCGCCGTTGCCACGCAGGTCCAGTATGATGCCCTTCATGCCGGGCTTGTCCTGCCTGAGCTTGAGGAAGGCTTCCTTCACGTTCTTGGCGGCGTCGGTGGTGAACTCGTCGAGCTTGATGTATCCGTAGTCGCCCTGCACGTAGCCGTAGTAAGGCACGTTGGGCAGCTTGATTTCGCGGCGGGTCAGCGCTTTTTCGAACACCTTGCCGGCGCGTTCCAGCTTGAGCGTTACCTGTGTGCCGGCCTGGCCGCGCATGGCGCTGATGACGTCGGCGGTCTTCTTGCCGCGGGTGCTCTCGCCGTTGACCTCCAGGATGAGGTCGCCGGCCTTGATGCCCGCCTCGTCGGCCGGCAGCCCCTTGTAGGGTTCGGAGACGATGATGCTGTCGCCGCGCTGCATGATCAGCGCCCCCACGCCGCCGTACTCGCCCAGCAGCTGCAGCTTGACGTCCTCGATATCGCTCTCAGGGTAGTAGTTGGTGTAGGGGTCGAGCGACGAGAGCATGGCGTCGATGGCCACCTTGATGGTCTTGCCGGGGTCCACATCGTCCACGTAGTTCAGGTTCAACTGCTTGTAGACCGAGGAGAAAATCTCCAGATTCTTGGCTATCTCGAAGCTGCGGTCGGCCTGGGCCGCAGCCTGCAGGCTGCCCAGGGCCAGAGCCAGGGCGGCCAGTACTGTCCGTTTTGTCGTGCGCATAGCGTGTACTAATATTATGACGCTATAACAGAACAACGGCCGATTTATTGTGCAACCGCCCCATATTTTTGCTCCCAAAACGCTGGAAAACGCCCGAAATGGCAGGTTTGCAAGTGGGTGATTATTAGGCATTAAGAGGCACCCTCTTCTTCCCATCTTCTTCCTCTCTTCGGGGTGGGGGAGGAGTGGGGTATTATCCGAACAGTTCGGCGTGGGAGCCGAGGCGGACCAGCTCGATGATGTTGCGCTCCTCGTCCACCCATATCAGCAGGAAGTCGCCCTCGATGTGGCACTCCATGCAGCCCTTGTAGTTGCCCTGCAGCATGTGGGGCCTGTACTCCTTGGGGATAGGCTGCTCGTTGGCCAGCATATCAAGCACGACTTGCAAGGCGGCCTTTTTCTTGGGATTGTTACGGTATCGCTTATAGTCTTTTTTGTAGCGGCTGGAAGGAAAAAGTATCTTCATTCGGCATCTAAAGCTTTAAAGAGTTCTTCTACGCTATAGTAGAGCTCTCCTGCCGGGTACTCTTTGCGATTCATTGCCTCCTCGATGGCGGCGCGGGTCTCGGCGTTGGGTTCGTGGTAGACGATGTCGAGCAGCACGCTTTCCACATAGTTGTTGAGGGTGCGGTTCTCGCGGGTTGCGTTGCGCTTCAGCCGCTCCAGCAAATCGGCACGGAGACGGAAAGAGGCTGGTTTTCTTTCGATTGCAGTTGCCATGGTTGTATTATTAATGATTACTTCTGATTGCAAAAGTAATACAAATAATTGGATTGGCAAAAAAATATTTGGCCGTGTGGGAAAAAGTTCGTACTTTTGCACTTGGTTTCGGCCCGCTGGTGGCCGCTGCCGAAAGTGAATTAAACAACGAAGCGTTATGCTCGTTCTTGCGACTAGGAATGTGAGAGTTTCTACGGCAAGCAAGGCTGGTATGACGGTTCGCGTCGTTTATGGCGTGGGCTGTTTCCGCATCTGCTTGCCAAGGTCCCTCTCACAACCTCTAGTTGAAGACGTGGTATATCAGCCCACGCTTCTTTATTATATAATATATGAATGTGCGCGCGAGGGGCGGCGGGCGGAAACAGAAAAAAAGAATGACGATGAAGAAGACACTTATCCTTTTCCTCCTGGCCCTGCTGGCCGCCCCACTGTGGGGGCAGCGTACCTACGGGGAGCTGAGCACCGACGAGCTGCGGCAGCTTGCCAACAACGGCGATGCCAAGGCGCAGGACGCGTTAGGCATCAGATATTACGAAGGCGACCGCGCCCCGCAGGACTACAAGCAGGCCGTCTACTGGTGGACCAAAGCGGCGAACCAGGGGGATGCCGAGGCGCAGTACAACCTCGGCCTCTGCTACTATAACGGCTACGGCGTGGCGCAGGACAAGAAGCAGGCCGTCCACTGGTGGACCAAGGCCGCGAACCAGGGGGATGCCGTAGCGCAGTTCAACCTTGGCAACAGCTACTTTAAAGGCGAGGGCGTGGCGAAGGACTACAAGCAGGCCGTCTACTGGTACACCAAGGCGGCCAACCAGGGGGATGCCCAGGCGCAGTTCAACCTCGGCCTCTGCTACTATGAAGGCTTTGGCGTGGCAAAGGACTGCCGCCAGGCGCTGAACTGGCTCAAGAAAGCCAAGGCGCAGGAGAACGAACTGAACAGCATGCAACAGACTCTTTTGGCTTCTTTCCTGAAACTCGCCGCGGAGTGCGCGGAGACGCAGGCACCGGCCTCCACGCCGCAATCGACGTCGACCACATCCAGCAGCAGCACGCCGAAGCCGAAGCAGGGTTCGGCAGCGGAGCTGGTCACCCAGGCGGAAAACTACCGATATGGGCTCAAAGGGGTGACCAGGAACCCTGCAAAAGCCGTCGAGCTCTACAGGCAGGCAGCCAACATGGGCGATGCCGAGGCACAGTACCAACTCGGCACCTGCTATGATCTTGGCAACGGCGTGGCGCAGGACTACAAGCAGGCCGTCCACTGGTACACCAAGGCCGCGAACCAGGGGTATGCCACGGCGCAGTACAACCTCGGCCTCTGCTACGATGAGGGCTACGGCGTGGCGCAGGACTACAAGCAGGCCGTCCACTGGTACACCAAGGCGGCGAACCAGGGGGTTGCCGCGGCGCAGCACAACCTCGGCCTCTGCTACTATAACGGCAACGGCGTGGCGCAGAACAAGGCAAGGGCACTGGAATGGCACAAAAAGGCGGCCAATCAGGGGTACCCTCTTTCGCAGCATAAATTGGCAAATCAATACTATAGGGGAGAGGGGACGTTCCAAAGCTACAAACTGGCACTGCATTGGTACAAAAAGGCGTGGACACGAAAGGAGGAATTCGACGAGCAGGAACGGTACACAATGGAGGTGAGGATGAAAGAATGCGAAGAAAAAGTGGAGCAGGCAAGACCCTCGTCGTCTGCCACAACCTCATCCAGCACCACAAATCCTCGCAGCCCCGTTTCCACCAGCACCACCACCCCCAGCTACACCTATTCGGGCAGCAGCAGCTCTACGGGCAGCGGCAAGTACAGCCGGTGGCCGTGGTACTACGACGGGGTGGAGTACGGCATCCACTTCGCCTACATCCAGCGCGCCATCCACGCACGCGACGCCGTCAGCGGCGAGACGGGCTACGCCGACGTGTTCGGCGAGGAGGGATGGAGCAAGGGGTTCCAGATAGGCATGCACTTCAACCCGATGGGGAAGAAAGAAATCATCGGCATGAACTCGGGCTTCTACATGGAGATGCTCTTCGACAAGTGGAAGAACGCCCCGAGCGGCTACTACGACAACTACTACGAGTTCAACCTGCATGTGCCGCTGGAGATGGTGCTCTACCTGCCCTTCGGAAGGGAGAGCGCGCTGCACCTGCGCGCTGGCCTTGGAGCCGACTTCAGCTGCTTGGCCAAAGTTACCGATTGGGACGACTCCTACATGCCCAGCCAGGAGGTGGACTACGGCGAGGGCTTCATCAACCGCTTCAACCTCTCGCTCAACCTGGGCGTGAGCTTCCGCTTCGAAGGCGTTATGCTCCACGCCACCTACCAGAAAGGCCTCCTCGGCCACCCCTTCTCCCAAGGATACCGCTGCACACTGGACAAGCTGTCGCTGGGCCTGTCCTTCGTCGTCGACGACTGACGCTTTTTTACACCCAACATGCCAAATTTGCTTAATGGAATAAGCAAAAAAACATGAAATTTGCTTACTCCATTAAGCGGATTCTAAATTAAATTTATTAATAATCGTTCACTTTAGACAACAAAAAAATGAAAAATTGTTCACTGCGGTGAACAATTTTTTTGTATATTTGCAGTGTAAAAGTATATGCTTATGGATGTGTTATTTAATTCTTTTTCAGCAAAATATGCAAGAACTGGTACCCGGTTTGTGAGGGGATTGGAGCGAGAAATTGACTGGGAGTTGCCGTTGGTGGGTATAAGAGGGCCCCGTGGAGTGGGGAAAACTACTATGCTGCTACAGCATATCAAGTTGCACCACAAGGTGGACGGGTCGGTACTCTATGCTAGCGCAGACAATATATGGTTCAACGCACATAGTATCTATGAATTGGCTGTCGGTTTCGCGCAGCGTGGAGGCCGGTTCCTATACCTCGACGAGGTACACAAATATCCCAACTGGAGCCAGGAATTGAAGAATATCTACGACGATTTGCCGGATTTGAAGGTGGTTTTCACGGGATCGTCCCTATTGGAGATACTCAACTCGAGAGCCGACCTCAGCCGTCGAGCCGTGGTCTACGAGATGCAGGGGTTCTCGTTTCGCGAGTACCTCAATTGGAACGAGCAGGTAAGGCTGCCCAAGGTGGAGTTGCCGCAGTTGCTGGCTGACCATGTGGAGATAGCCATGGAGGTGATGGGGAAAGTGAAAGTGCTGCAGCATTTCGATGCCTACCTGCGCCACGGCTACTACCCATTCTACAAGGAGCAGCCCACGATGTTTAACACACGATTGGGCGAGGTGGTGAATATGATACTTGAGGTAGAGTTGCCGCAGTTGCGAGGTCTCGATATGGCCTATGTACCTAAAATCAAGCAACTGCTCTATGTGATAGCTGAATCGGCACCATTCACCCCTAACGTTACCAAGTTGGGAGAGCGTATAGGTGTATCACGCAATGCAATGCTTGCATATCTTAATGCGTTACACGAAAGTCGCATCACATTCAGTCTGCACAAGGATGCTTCCGGAGTTGCCCGTCTACAGAAACCAGACAAGCTCTACCTGGACAATACGAATCTTGCTTATGCTTTGATTGGTGGACAGCCCAACAGGGGGACCTTGCGCGAGACCTTTTTCGCCAACCAGTTGAGGCAGGGACATGTCGTCGAGGTGGCCAAGGCTGGCGATTTTGTTGTTGATGGAAACTATACTTTTGAGATAGGGGGGGCAGGAAAAGGCATGCAACAGGTGGAAAGTGTAGAGTCGGCCTACATCGTGGCTGATGATATTGAGTACGGAAATGGGGAGCGCGTGCCACTTTGGATGTTTGGCTTTTTGTATTGATTTCATACAATAAAACAAGCGAACCCGCGTTATGGTGGGCGTATGAAAGTACTGCTGCTAGGCGCGACGGGCTTGCTGGGGCACAATGTGCTGCTGCGGCTGGTGGACGAAGGCCACCAGGTGAGGGCGCTTGTGCGCTGCGCTGAAAGACTGAAATTGAAGGATTTGTGTGAAGTGCACGAGGGCTCGCCGCTGGACTATGAGGTGCTGCGGGAGGCCGCTGTGGGCTGCGACGCCGTGGTCAACTGCGCCGGCACGACCGACATGTCGCTGCGGCGCTACGACGACTATCTGCCCGTCAACCGCGACCTCTGCCGCCTGCTGGTGCGGCTGGTGGAGGAGGAGGGCATTGGCACGCTGGTGCACACCTCGACGGTGAACACCATCGGCTACGGCATCGTACACAAGTATGCCCACGAGCGAATCCCGATGTGGGAACCCTTCCTCAGCAGCTACTATGCCAGCAGCAAGCGCGAGGGTGAGGACATCATACTGGAGGCGGCCAAAAGGCTGGACGACAGGCATATCATAGTCATCAACCCGGGCTACCTGCTGGGCCCCTGGGACGTGAAGCCCTCGAGCGGCCGCATGCTGCTGGCGGGCTACCGGAAGCCCGTCATGATCGCCCCGTGGGGCGGCAAGGCATTCGTGCATGTGCAGGATGTGGCGCAGGCCGTGGTGAGCGCCCTGACGCGCGGCACCCACGGGCGGCGCTACATAGCGGCCAACCGCCGTGGATGTATAACAATCAGGGATTTATATAAACTGCAGGCCAAAATCTATGGCTATGGCCAGTGGGTTATCGTGCCGCCGGACTGGCTGGTGCGCGCGGCCGGCTGGGTGGGCGACGCGCTGCGTGCCGTGGGGCTGAAGACAGAGCTGAGCACAAGCAACGTGAAGCAGCTGCTGGTGCATGAGTTCTACGACGGCAGCCTGGCCACCGACGAGTTGGGCATGCCGGCCACCCCGATCGAGGAGGCCATCAAGGATTTCCACCAATGGAGAAAGGAAAATACATGAATATGAAACGGATAGCAATGATTGTGGCCGGAGCGCTGCTCGTGGCCGCCTGCGGCGGCCGCCAGGCCGAGGCATTGAGCATGAAGAGCTCGTCGGGCAAGACCCTCGAGGTGCTGCTGGCCGCCAACCAGGGCCAGTACAGCGGTGCCGCCCGCGCCCTGCTGGACTCTATCTTCAAGCAACCCCAGGGATGCCTGCCGCAGCCGGAGCCCAGGTTCGACGTGGTGAACATCCCCGTCTCATCGCTGCGCAACACGCAGATGTTCCAGAAGCACAGGAACATAGTGCTGTGCGAGGTGGGGTCGGAGCAGCCCGACGAGGTCTACATCAGCCGCGACCGCTGGGCCACGCCGCAGGTGGTGGTGGAGGTGATGGCCAAGAGCGACACCTCGCTGCAGCGCCTGCTGCGCCGCTACGAACCCAACATCATCCGTGCCATCTACGACGCCGAGCACCTGCGCATCGAGCGCGCCTTCCATAACGTGCGCAACGTGCAGCTGATGCAGCGCGTGCGCGAGAAATTCGGCTTCGGCATGACCTTCAGCGAGGACTTCTCGTGGGCCACCGAGGACGACGGCTTCGCATGGATACGCAAGGAGACCAAGGACATCAGCCTCGGCGTGCTGATCAATGTAACGCCCTACAAGAACCAGGAGCAGCTCTCGTATGAGCGCATCCACAACCGCATCGACACAATCATGCGGCGCCACGTGCCGTCGCCCTCGGAGGACGGCTACATGGGCACCGAGCGCAGGGTGGCGTTCGAGACCGAGAAGGTGGACTACAAGGGCACCTCCTACTGCATCCAGACCCACGGCCTGTGGCGCCTGATGGAAACCACCGACCGCATGGGCGGCCCCTTCGTGAGCTACTCCATGCTTTCGCCCGACGGCAAGGACATCATCGACCTCATCGGCTACGTCTACGCGCCGCGATTCAACAAGCGCGACTACCTGATGCAGGTGGAGGGCATCTGCAATACACTGAAATGGGAATAGGGTGAGGCGGCGACTGGCCATAGCGACGCTTGTGCTGCTGCCCGCCCTCCTCTGGGGACAGCGGCAGGACCTGCTGGGCCGCAGCGAATTGACGCTGGGCGGCGGCGGTATGTTCTACATCGGCGACCTCAACAACCAGAGCGCCTTGACCCTGCCGCAGGGTGCCGGCACGTTGGGCTGGAAGGTGCGGCTGGACAACCGATGGTCCCTGCGCCTGCAGGCATCATACGGGCGTGTGAGCAGTGGCGACAAGGACTGCATCGAGCTGCGCAACCTGCGCTTCCGCTCCGACATATTGGAGGTGGGGCTGCTGGGCGAGTTCAACTTTGCCGCCTTCGGCAACGGCCCCAAGGAAAGACCTTGGACACCCTACCTGTTCGGCGGCGTGGCCCTGTTCCATTACAACCCGAAGGCACCGGTAACCGAGGCCGACGGCGCGGTGCGCTGGGTGGCCTTGCAGCCGCTGGGCACCGAAGGGCAGTACAACCCCAACATAGCCAACCGGCGTCCCTACCGCCTGACGCAGGTGTGCGTGCCCTTCGGCGTGGGCGTGAAGTGGCGCCTCGGCAAGCATTTCTCCTTGGCGGCGGAATACGGATTCCGCAAGACATGGACCGACTACCTGGACGATGTGAGCACCACCTATGTAGGCTCGGCAGCCTTGATGGCCGGCGACAGCGACGGCGCCCTGGCGGCCCAGTTGGCCGACCGCAGCGGCGAGGTGGTGTACGGATTCGAGAACGCACCGGGCATCAAGCGCGGCGACGACTCGCTGGACGACATGTACAGCTACCTTTCCCTCTCGATAGGCATCAGCATGGAGACTATGTTCGGCTGGATGCGCTCCAAGCGTTGCAGGAATAAATAACACAAAACAGATATGACAACACTGGACCAGATTGACAAAGAGCGGGTTCCGCAGCATGTGGCCATCATCATGGACGGCAACGGCCGCTGGGCGATGAAGCAGCAGCACGAGCGCATATTCGGCCACCAGAACGCCTTCACGGCGGTGCGGCAGGCGGTGGAGGCCGCGGTGCAGACGGGTGTGAAGTACCTAACCCTATACACCTTCAGCACCGAGAACTGGAACCGCCCCCAGGCCGAGGTGGACGGGCTGATGGAACTGCTCATCAAAGCCGTGCAGGAGGAGACCAAGACGCTGATGGACAACAATGTGCGCCTCAGCATGATAGGCGACCTGCAGCGCATACCCGAGCGGTCGCGGACGATGCTCGAGCAGTGTATGGCCGAGACCGCCGGCAACACGGCGATGACACTCGTACTGGCCCTGAGCTACAGCTCGCGGTGGGAGATTGCCGAAGCGCTGAAGGAGATATGCCGGCAGGGGCTGAGTCCCGAGGCCATCACCGAGGAGACGCTGCGGCAATACCTGACCACGCGTGAGTACCCCGACCCCGACCTGCTGATACGCACCGGCGGCGAGGTGCGCGTGTCGAACTTCCTCCTGTGGCAGATGGCCTACACCGAGTTCTACTTCAGCGAGCAGCTCTGGCCCGATTTCCGCCACGAGGACTTCTACGCCGCCGTGGCCGAGTACCAGAGCCGCCAGCGGCGCTTCGGGAAAACCGGCGCACAGGTGGAGGAAAAAAAGGCTTGATAGGCCAAAAATAGGCCATACGCAATAGGGTAACAACCAGTGCTTTACAGGTACCCTCTTCTTCCCCTCTTCTTCCTTGCCTAGGGAGCGGCAGGGGAGGGGGCGGCGACGGGTAGAAAAAAAAAATTGCGGCGGCATATAATAATACGCGCGAAAACGAGTTATTGTAGGGTTAAGAAGTAAACTGCATGAAACAAACAAAGATACTGCTGCTGCTGGCAGCCCTCCTGCTTGCAAGGCCGTTGGCGGCTGAAGCCCAGGTGGTTGTGGGCGGCGAAGAGGAATACGACTTTGACTATCTGACCCCCAAGACATACGAAATCGGAGGTATCACCTACGAGGGCGCCGAGAATTTCGACACCCGCGTGGTGCAACTGGTGGCCGGCCTGCAGGTGGGCGACCGCGTGAAGATACCGGGCGACAAGATTTCCGGCGCCATCGAGAACCTGTGGAAGCAGGGCATGTTCGAGGATGTGCAGATCCGCGTTACCCGCATTCAGGGCAACATCGCGTTCCTCAAGATAGTACTCAAGGAGCGCCCGCGCCTGGAGAAGTTCGCCTTCACGGGTGTGAAGAAGGGCGAGGACAAGAAGCTGCGCGAGGAAATCAAGCTCGTAACGGGCGAGGTGGTAACGGAAAACCTGCTGCGCACGTCGACCAACAAAATCAAGGGCTACTACATCGGCAAAGGCTTTACGCGTGTGGAAGTTACGCCCACGACCGAGGCCGACGACTCGACGGGCCGCCTGACGGTTACTTTCAATGTCAAGCGCGGCAAGAAGGTCAAGGTCGACTCGCTGATGTTCGAGGGCAACCGCGAGGTGAGCGACTTGACGCTAGCCTCCAAGATGCAGAAGACCAGGGATGTGCACTTCCGCAAGAAGCTGCGGTTCTGGAAGAAGGTGTTCTGGAAGAAGAGTCGCTACATCGAGAGCGACTTCCGCGAGGACCTGGACCAGGTGGTGGCCTACTACAACGAACAGGGCTACCGCGACGCGCGCATCGTGAGCGACACGGTGTGGGACGCGCCGAGCAAGAAGGCCGACCAGGAGCGCGTGAAGGTGCGGGTGCAGGTGCACGAGGGGCAGAAGTTCTACTTCCGCAACATCACCTTCTCGGGCAACACGGTGTACAGCGACGACGTGCTGCGGCGCTCGCTGCGCATCAGCAAGGGCGACCCCTACAACCGCCAGCTGCTGGACCAGAACCTGCAGTACAACCCCTCGGGCACCGACATTTCGAGTCTGTACATGGACAACGGGTACCTTTTCTTCAAGGTAACGCCGGTCGAGGTGGCGGTGGTGGGCGACAGCATCGACATCGAGGTGCGCATCAACGAGGGCAAGCAGGCTCGCATACGCAATGTGTGGATTGAAGGCAACACGATTACCAACGACAAAATCATCATGCGCGAGCTGTACACGCGCCCCGGCGACCTCTTCAGCCGCGACGCCTTGCTGCGCAGCCGCCGCGAACTGCTGACGCTCCGCTTCTTCGAGGAAGAGAGCGTCATCCCCGAACCGCGCCCCAACCCCGAGGATGCCACGGTGGACATCGTCTACAAGGTCAAGGAGGGCAACACCAGCACCATCAACCTGCAGGGCGGCTACGGCGGCGGCATGTTCATAGGCCAGGTGGGTCTGACGCTGAATAACTTCAGTGCGCGCAACCTGTTCAACAAGGAGGCGTGGGCCCCGCTGCCCGCCGGCGACGGACAGAAGCTCTCGTTCAACGCCACCACCAACGGCAGCTCGTACTACTCCCTGAACGCCTCGTTCACCGAGCCCTGGCTCGGCGGCAAGCGCGCGCAGTCGCTCTCGGGACAGGTGTACCACACCTTCATGAGCAATGGCCTCTACTGGAGCCGCAGCAGCGACAAATACTACAGCCTGCAGATTACCGGCGCCGGCCTCACCTTCTCGAAACGCCTCAAGTGGCCCGACGACTATTTCTACATGTCCCACGGCCTCTCCTACAAGCACTATGTGCTCTATAACTACAATAGACTCAACACCCTCTTCACCGACGGCACCGCCAACGACATATCCTACTCGTTCTCGCTTACGCGCAACTCCTACGACTCGCCCATCTACACCCGCAACGGCTCGGAACTCTCGTTGAGTACCTTCCTCACGCCGCCCTATTCGCTCCTCAACGGCAAGGATTACAAGAACGCCTCGCCGCAGGAGAAATATCGCTGGGTGGAGTACTACAAGGTGAACCTGCGCGGCTCGTGGTTCCTCAACCTGGTGGGCGACCTGGTGCTCAGCACCCGCTTCCGCTTCGGATGGATGGGCCACTACAACGACGACATCGGCCAGGCCCCCTTCGGACGCTACTACCTCGGCGGCGACGGTCTCTCGTCGTGGGTCATGGACGGCCGCGAGGTGATACCCCTGCGCGGCTACGAGAACAACTCGCTCAGCCCGGCAGCCGGCGGCTCCGTCTTCGACCGTTTCACCATCGAGCTGCGCCACCCCATCGTGGAGAGCCCCCAGGCCACCATCTGGCTGCAGGCTTACATTGAGGGCGGCAACTGCTGGACCGACCTGTCGCAGTTCCAACCCTTTAAGATGTACAACTCGGCCGGCCTCGGCGCGCGCTTCTACCTGCCGATGCTGGGTCTGATTGGCGTCGACTGGGGCTACGGCTTCGACGGTGCCTACGGCGGCAGCCAGTTCCACTTCTCAATCGGACAAAGCCTCGACTAGCCATGAAAGCCTCACGAATCATCATAGCGGCTCTGCTGTTGCTGCTGGCACTGCCGGCGGCGGCGCAGAAGTACGCCTGCGTCAACACCGACTACGTGCTCAAGAACATCCCTGACTACGCCAACGCACAGAAGCGGCTGGACAAGTACGTCGAGGGCTGGCAGGCCGAGTTGGTGGAGAAACAGGCCGAGCTGGACCAGATGCAGGCCGAGTACGAGCAGGAGAGCTACCTGCTGCCCGACAACCTGAAGAAACGCCGCCAGGAGGAAATCAAGGCCAAGGCACAGGCCATTCGCGACCTGCAGCAGCAGCGATTCGGTGCCGGCGGCGACCTGGACAAGAAGCGCGCCGAGCTGCTCAAACCCGTGCAGGACCGCGTATACGCCATGATTGAGCGCGTGGCCAACGAGAAGAACTACGCCTTTGTGTTCGACAAGGCCGGCAGCCCCACGGTGCTGTTCGCCAACAAGAAGTACGACATCAGCAACGAGGTGCTCGAGTTGCTGGGGCACAAGCCCGGCGCCACGCCCGAACCCGAGCCCGAAACCAAGGCCAAGCGCCCGGCCAACCCCGAGATGCGCAGCCCGGATCGCCGCCAGAATGCAAGAAACATGCCGGCGCGCGGACAAAATAACAACGCAAGAAAATAACAAAAATACCTAAAGAATGAAAAAAACTCTCATTGCAATCGTGGCCTGCCTGTTCGCCTTTGGCGGCACGGCCGTGGCCCAGAAGAACATCAAACTCGGACACATCAACTCGAACGACCTGATGCAGATCATGCCCGGCCGCGACTCGGCACAGACGGTGCTGCAGGCCGAGGTGCAGGAACTGGAGACCACCCTCAAGTCGATGCAGGCCGAAATGGAGAAGCGCTACAACGACTACATGGAGAACCAGGCCGGCTGGACCGAGCTGATCCGCAACACCAAGCAGCGCGAAATCCAGGATATGGGCGCCCGCATCCAGGAGTTCCAGGAGAACGCCCAGAAGCAGCTGCAGGAGCGCGAACAGACCCTGCTGAAGCCCATCATCGACCGCGCCAAGAAGGCCATCGAGGATGTGGCCCGCGAAGGCGGCTACACCTATATCCTCGATGCCGGCACCGCCGCCGTGCTCTACTCGCAGGACAGCGACGACATCATGCCCCAGGTGAAAAAGAAACTGGGTCTGAAATAGGTTTCCTAACGACAAATCAGAGCCGCGTCAGGGAACTGGCGCGGCTTTTTTATACGCTGTCGCACAGCGATTTGCCGACACCCTCTTCTTCCCCTCTTCTTATATGGACAGAGAGTGGGAGGGGAGGGTGTGAAATGTTAAAGTTTAGTTAAAAAATGTCATTTTCCCAAAATGGCCTTATTTTATATATATACGTTTTTTTGTTTCACTCAAATTGCAGTTTTATGGCAAAGTTAGAACAAGGCATTCTCGGGCCTTTTACCGGGAAGGTGGGTACCGTTGTGGGGTACCGATGGAAGGGTCTGCCGGTGGTGCGGGGCTATCGGCGAGCGGTGCGCTATCCGAATACCGAACGGCAGCAGGAGGAGCGCAGCTGGTTTGTGCAGATGGTGCGTTTCGCTTCGGTGGCGCGTGGCGCGCTGCTGCTGGGACTGCGCGAGGCGGCAGCCCGCGAGCAGATGACGGAGGGCAACCTGTTTGTGAAGCGCAACAAGGGCTGTTTCGGTCTCGACGGCAGGGTGGACTACCGGCGGCTGGTGTTTGCCTGCGGCAGTGCGGGATCGGCCTCGTTCGAGGGCTATGCGGTGGACGGCGACGGGGTGCTCGAGGTCCGCTTCGGCCGTGGTATCGGTCGGGCGCAGGACAGGGTGTATGCCTATGTCTATTGCCCCGACCTGAGTCAGGGGTTGCTGTCGGCCCCGGCCGAGCGCAGGGACGGCAGGTTGCGCGTGGCGCTGCCGGACGATTGGGCAGGCCGTGGGCTGGTGGTCTATGGCTTCTGTGTCGACGCTTGCGGCCAAGCCTCGCGTTCGGCCTATGTGCCGCCGATGGAAGAGACCGTGGCCGGTGTCGCCATGCGGGAAAACGAAAAAGGGACCAGCCCGGTGGGCTTGTCCCTTGTATCAGATGGAGTTACTGCTGTCGGCGTTAGCGTCGACCCTCCACTTGCGGGCGCTTCTTGGTCCAGCGTTCGACAATCTCCTCGGTTACGGGCGTGCGGAGAATCAGCATAGCCATACGGTTGTTCTCCTGGGGCTCGTACTCAGTGATACCGCCGAGGGGGATGACGATGAGCTGGTTGCCGTCGACTTCGAAGTCGCGGGTCAGCATGTTGTAGGTAACGCCGCAGCGTTTCTCGGAGAGCCACTTGTTGTGGGGGATGGAGCCGGTGAGCGAGTCGGCGGCGCCGATGAGGTAGAACTCGAGGGTGTCGTCGAGGGCGTTCATCTCGCGTGCGAACTGCTGGAGGCGCTTGCGGGCGTTGTAGTCGATGTCATACTTGTCGAGCTGGAAGTAGATGATGGTGGCGGGCAGGTTGAGGGCCTCGTTGACCTGGATGAGTTCGCTCAGCAGGTTGGTGGGCGTGCGGTAGCCGGGTTTCTTCTTCTCGTCTTCGAGTTCCTGCTGCAGGCGGGCCAGTTCGTCGTTGATGCGGCGCAGCTCGTCGGCATGCTTGCCGTCGAGGTCGTCGGCGAGGTCCTGCAGGGCGTCTTTCTGACGGTTGAGGTCGGCGATGCGGTCGTGGATGTTGCGCAGGTCGCTGTGCGAGCCGTAGGTCTCGAAGCCCCAGTCGCGCACTTGGTCGTGGCCTTTGGTCTCGGGGTTGTACTGGTTGAAGTCGCGCAGGATGTTATAGGTAACATTCAGGTTGAGCGACGGGACAAGGTCGAAGATGTTCTTGGCGTAGCGAGAGTTGTCGTAGGACGACCAGTCCCAGGTGGACTCGGAGCCGAAGATTTCGGCCGAGAGACCGATGCTGAGCCAGGGAGCGACGAACAGGTTGGCGCCGATACCGGTGGCGAAGCAGAGCTCGAAGTTGCGACGGAAGTCGCCGAGTTGATACTCACCACGGTTCGGGTTGACTTGTTTGCCGTAGAGCATCGAGCCACCGAAACCGATGGGGGTGTAGACGTGAATCCAGGTGCGCTTGCCGCGCTCGTAGCCGCGCAGGAAGTTGGTCCAGTCGAGCGTGACGAAGCCCATGAGGTACATGGCGTGGACGTGGAACGGCTGGTAGGGATAGACGGCACGACCGAGGTCATCGACTTGGGTGGTGTAGCCCGTCCAGTCAACGAAGGGATTCAAGCTATAGCGGGTCTGGCCGTCAACGCTCATCATAGAGTAGCGCAGCGAGATGGCGACATCGGGGATGACCCACTTACCGATTTCGATTCGGGCGTTGTTGTTGATTTTGTTGCGACGTGCATCGGCTTCCACCTCGTTGCCGATGAAGGTCTGGAGACCTACGCCGCCGGTGATGTACCAGTTGTCGAACGGGGAGGCGATGATGTAGGCCAGCGTGTCGCGGTCAACACCAAGGCGCAACCACTTCTTGCTCGGATGATAGGTCTGAGCGGAAAGGCTGGCGGTTGCAATTAGTAGCAGTAAGATCGTAATTGCTCTTTTCATTTTTGTTGATTATTTTATTGTTATTCTTTGCTTAAGAGTTATTCGTTCCAAGGGTGGCTTATGCTTTGAATTCGTTGTCGTTGTCGTCGTTGTCGTCGGCTTGGTCTTTCTCATCTTCACCGTAGCCATAGCCGTAACCATAGCCGTAACCATATCCATAACCGTAGCCGTAACCGTAGCCATAGCCGTAACCATAACCGTAGCCGTACTTCTTCTCGTAGGGCATGAGTTTCTTGTATTTTACGTCGTTGAGCACGATGGCGAGGTTGGGGAATGCCTGGTCCTTGTACATCTCGTCCAGGGTGCCGAGGAGGCGCTTGTCGAACATGCCGGCACGGACGACGAAGATGGTGTTGTCGACGAGGGTCTTGATGACATCGGTGTCGACCACGAGACCCGTGGGGGCGGTGTCGAGGATGATGTAGTCGTAGCGTCCACGCAAGGAGGCGATGAGGCGCTCGAAGCGGCCGTTGCTGAGCAGCTCGGTGGGGTTGGGCGGTATCTGGCCCGTGAAGATGGAGTCGAGCCCCTTGCTGACGATGTCGGATTTGATGATGTCCTGCCAGTTGTCCACGCGGCCGGCGAGGTAGTTGGAGAGGCCGGCATGTTTGCGCGAGTAGAAGGTGCGTGTCATGGTGCCGCGGCGCAGGTCGAGGTCGACAAGGATGACCTTCTTGCCCGTCAGGCCGATGCTGGCGGCCATGTTGGACGAGATGAACGATTTGCCCATGCCGGGCAGTATCGAGGTAACCATGATGACGCGGCCGCTTTGGTTCTCGTTCTGGCCGAGGAAGTCGAGCTTGGTGCGCAGCAGCCGGAACGACTCCGACATGGTGTCGTGGTCGTGGTTGGAGATGACCAAGTCGCGGTCGTCGTCCTTCTCGCGCGAGGGAATCTCGCAGAGGAAGGGGATGGCGGTGGCTTTGGCCACGTCGCTGTGGAACTTGACCTTGGTGTCGAGCAGCATGCGCAGGAAGAAGATGCCCACGGGGATGGCCAGGCCGATGAGGAGGCCGGTCATGGTTTGTTTCGACTCGTCGGGAGAGACGGCCGTGCGGTTGACACGTGCAGGGTCGAGAATCTTGCCGTTGGGTTCGATGGAGGGTTGGCTGATGAGCAGCTCCTCGCGGCGGCTGAGCAGGTTGAGGTAGAGGTTCTCTTTAATCTTTTGTACGCGCTCGATATTCTCTATATATATCTGCTGACCGGGTACCTGGCTCATCTTGGAGGTGGCGGTCGAGGCCACAATCTGGGTCTCGGCGATACGCTCTTGCAGCATGCCGATGTAGCCGTCGAGCAGGGTGTTCATGCTGTTGCGCAGGTCGTTAAGGTCGCTGAGTTTTCCCTTGACAATCGGGCTGTTGGGGGTCTGGTATTTCTGCAGGTCGAGTACTATCTGGTTGTGCTGGTTGATCATTCGGGTGATGTTCGGGTCGTTGATGCCGACGGTTTGGGGGATGAGGGTTGAACCGTCGCCGGTAGCATTGAGGTGCGCCAGGTAGCGGGCTTGGGAGAGCTGCTGTTTGAGGCGCTCAATCTCCTCCGACGACTGGATGCTCGACTGCAGGTAGGTCTGGCCAAGGTTGGAGATGTTGAGCAGGCGGTTCTCGCGCTTGAAGCTGGCCAGGGCGTTTTCATGGGCACCAAGGTCGTTCTGCAGCATGCGGATACGCTCATTAATAAAGTCGTGCGTGTACGCGATGATGCGCTTTTTGTCGTTGACGGCATCATTGTTGTAGACCTCGATGGCCTTGTTGATAACCTCGGCTGCGCGAATGGGCGAGACGTCGTTCAGTACAATGTTGAGGATGGTGTTCTCCGGGTCGGCTCGGCCTACAAACAATGCATTGCGATATCTATCGGCAGCGGCGTTGACGCTGGTGTGGGTTACGGTGACGGGGACATTGTAGTAGTCGGGTGTGAGGAACCAGGTCTTGTGTGCCACGATACGGCCAAAAGGCAGGGCCACAGTGTCCTCGAATGCGACCTTGAGGGGGTCTGCATCGGGGAGGATAATCTCGAGCCCGCTGTCATCCTTGGCGATGGCAGTGAACGTGCACTGGCCGTCTTCGTCATTGTCGATGAAGTCGATGGTGAAGGGCGATTCGCCATAGAGGTCTTTGGTGCGCTTGGCAAAGCGGCTCCTGGTAGTGTAGTAGGTATTGAGTTTCAGGTCGCGAGCCACCTCGAGCATGGCGGTCTTGGACTTGAAGATGTTCATTTCGTTGTTGACATTGCTGTTGTAGAGCGGGCCGCGGTAGAACATGTTCTTGATGGAAGCCTCGCGCAGGGTGCCGCCGTTGTCGGTGCTGCTGGCGGTGGTGGTCTTGACAATGAGGATGCGTGCGCTGCTGCTGTAGATGCGGTTCTGTTGGCGCACTTGGTAACCGGCGATGGCAGCGCCCACGGCACCACAAATCACCAGCCAGTGCAGGTTGCGCAGGATGGTGAAGAGGATGTCTTTGACGTGTATCTTTTGGACTTTTTTCTCTTCCAGGAACGAGGTTTCGTTGTTTTCTGCCATTGCGTGTCGGGAGTGTTAATTCTTAATGGAGCGGAAGACTGCGATAGAGGTAATCAAGGAGGCAACAGAGGTGAAGGTGCCGATGAAGCCTAGCCAGAAGTTGAATTGCTGCAAGGCTGTGGTGGCGTTGAAGGCGTCGACGATGATGAAGTCATTCTGCTGGAGCATGTAGAAGGGATCCTTGAAGACGTCGGTGGAGCGGGGGTCGAGGTAGCGCATCACCATCTTGCCGTTGATTTCACGCATGACGCCGATGCGGTCGCGGCGGGTGTAGTTGTCGAGACCGCCCATCTGGGCAAGCACTTCGAGGAAGGGGGCTTTTTCGTCGCGGATGTTGATGACACGGCCACGGCCGTCGCCGCCAAGGAAGAAGATTTTGAAGTTGGTGAAGTGGACAATGACGATGGGGTCATCCACATAGCCATCGCGTTGGAGGATGTTGGCGAGGGTGTCCTGCAGTTGCAGGCGGGTGAGGCCGGCAACATGGATTTTGCCCAGCACGGGAAGGAGGACGTCGCCGTTGATGTCCACCATGTTGTCGCCAGCCAAGGTCTGGAAGGGGGTGGTGAGCTCCTGGCGCACACCGGAGGTGCTCACCTTGATGGAGAGCTTGTCGTAAGGGGCAATCCTGGCCTCGAAACGGTTCTCAATCTCAATCTGCGAGCCATGGGTCATGTTCTGCAGGTAGTTGATGCGCTTGGGGCTGACACACGAGGCTGCCAACGCTGCAAAAAGCAGTGTCAGTGAGAGGATTTTCAGGTGGTTGCGTTTGTTCATTCCCGTGTTTATTTTATTGCCTAAAACTGGTGTTTAGGTGGCTTAAATAAAATGCAAAAGTACTAAAATATTCTCGTATGTGCGTAAATAATAATGTTAAAAATTTACTATACGCTGATTATCATGATGTTGTGTGCGTAAATATTTTATACAAGCCACTATTTTGGGGGTGTAATTAGTAGTGGTTCGTGTCTGAAAAATGCTTTTTTGGCTTGCTAAATGAGGATTTTTTGGATAATTATGTCGGCGGCATTGCCGTCGCCGAATTGTGTGGGCGGCGTGGGATGGATTTCTTTGAGCGATGCCACGGCGGATGCGATGCGATCGGCATCGGCGTCGGCCAGTATGGCGGCACCGACTTCAACAATTTCAGTCCACTCCGTCTCGGGGCGCAGAATGACACAGGTACGGCCGCAAAAGTATGCCTCTTTCTGAAGGCCGCCGCTGTCGGTGAGGACGAGCCACGAGCGGTTCAGTGCGGCGAGGGTCTCCAGGTAGGAGAGGGGCTGCACCACGCGGATATGCTCTAAAAGCGAGCCAAGGTTCATGGAATCAATACGATGGCGTGTCCTGGGGTGAAGAGGGAGTAGGATGTCGGAATGGTAGTTGGAGGAGAGGTCGCAGAGTGTTGACAGTATGGTTTTTAGGCGCTCTTCGTTGTCGGTATTGAAGTCGCGGTGGACGGTGGCGAGAATGAAGGGGCGGTCGGGTATGGCGGGAATGGTTGCCTGGAGGGCGATGGGGGAGTAGTGGCGCACATTGTCGAGCATGACATCGCCGCTGAAGATGGCTTGGGATTCGGCAAAGCCTTCGTTGTGAAGGTTTTGTATGGCGGTCTGGGTGGGGGCGAAGAGGAGCGTTGATACATGGTCGGCCACAATGCGGTTGACCTCCTCCGGCATGGCTCGATTGAAGGAACGGAGACCCGCTTCTACGTGGTAGACAGGCACTTGCAATTTGGATGCGGCCAAGGCGCCGGCGAGGGTGGAATTGGTGTCGCCATAGATGAGCAGGCCATCGTATCGGTTGTTGAGCAGAATCTCTTCTATGCCGCTGAGCATCAAGGCGGTCTGCCGCCCGTGGGAACCCGAGCCAACGCCGAGGTTGTACTTGGGATGTGGTATGTCAAGCTCAGTGAAGAATCGGCCCGACATGGCGTCGTCGTAATGCTGCCCGGTGTGGAGGATGTCTTCGCTGATGCTGTCGGAGTATTTGTCCCTGATAACATGCGAGATAGCGGCGGCCTTGATGAATTGGGGGCGGGCGCCGACGATGGTGAGTATGCGTTTCATTATTTACGGTTTCGGATAGCGATAAGGGATTGTTTCACAATGTTTTTTGCACGCTGTACAGCGGCTTCTTTCACCCATGCGGCGCCGAAGGGTATCCAGCGCTGGGGATGGGTGTTGATGAGCAAGGGGCGGGTGTGGATGGGGTGCTGTGCGTTGTTGAGGGCGAGGATTAGGTCATCGGTGGTATGGAAGACCAGCCCTTCACGCGACCATTGGTCTTGGTATTGAGGTACTTTGTCGCGTACACTGACGCGGTAGCCGTCCCATCGGCGGCCGGTGTCGGTGAGGTAGAGGGTGGTGGAGAAGTCGGTGTCGAGCATCGACTCGTGTTCGATGCCAAATGTATGATAGTCTTGGTGTTGCCAGAGGTCCATACTGTTGTGGGGCGAGCGGGGGCTGCCGTGGGCGCAAGCCTTGGCGATGGGCACCACGGAACGCAGTTTGGCCAGGTTCAGCTGGAAGTCGGCAAGCGCGGCATTGGTGTCGCCCTGGCAGGTGGTGAGGCATTCGTAGTGGTAGCCGGCGTCATGTCCGAGGGCTACAATCTGGCGGATAATGCCTTCGTCATAGCTTTCGGGCACGGTGCGGAAGTAGTAGGTGGCCTGTAGCCCTTCGCTGGCCTCGATTTCCGCAATGTGCAGGGAACGAAGTGGATAGAGGTCCACATCGTGGCGAAGCGTGAACCGGCCATGGCGCTTGAGGGCATGGAGCAGGGCGCGGTAGGTCTCCGGGGTGAAGTCTCTCATTTTAAGTTCTCTATGAATTCGGTAAAGAAGGCGGTAACGTCAATCTTGTCGGCGAGCATACGCTGGCGACGCGTTTGGTATTCCTGGCGCAGGTTGGGGGCGTCAAGCAGCTGTTGTACAGTGCGATACAGTGTATCCGGCTGCGATGTGGGGATGCCGGTGGTGAGGTGGTAGGTGTGCTCCAACTCTTCCAGCACGCCGATGCGGCCGGCGAAGTCGTTGAAACGGATGGAGGGGGTGCCGAGCATGGCGGCCTCGACGGCCATACTCTGACTGTCGCCGAGGTAGATGGTGGCGAAGTACATGATATGGTGTATGTCGAGAGGGTTGATTTTCAGCCGATAGGGTTCGAGTTGCGGCTCCAGTGGGCGCTCGGAGGTGATGTATACCTTTCCGTGGGGCTCGAGGAGCCGGATAAGGCGGTCGGCTATTTCGGCCGTGATGCCGGTGGCATGCGCATCAACATCGTGATAGGCAGTCAGTTGGGCAAAACGCAGGAGGAAGTAGGGCTCATCGTGGGGGAAGTAGCGGTCGACCACCGTGGGGTCGGGGGTGAAACGGGTGGGATGGAGGTATGCAAGTTTATGGAAACCAGCATAATGTGTGGTCCTGGGCTCCAGCGGACCGTTATTGCAGCTGACGGGCGAGAGGTACTGGTCGGCAAAGGGCTTGACGGCACGGATGAACGGTGGCACAATCTCGGCGTCGTCCTCGGCCATGATGACCGACCGGCGTCGCAGCAGCCAGGCCACCTGGGCCACTTCGGGCGTGGAGCCCGCCAGCACGTCGACCCCATGGCGCAGCGTGAACCAGAAGACGCGCCACAGGCGGAGCATCAGCGTGAAGGAGGACTTGCGGCCGCTGGGGAGGATGTTGACGTAGGGCAACCCTGCCTCCCGTAGCAGGTCTTCGAGGATGTCCTTCTTGCGGATGAGGATGTAGGTCTGGTGTCCGTCGCGGTTGAGGGCGTCGATGGTGTAACGGAAAAGGTGAAAGTGGGCGGGATGGCCCAGTTGGAATAGAACTTTCATATAGTCAGCGGTTTACGCAAGTGTGCAATTTTGGGGCAAAAGTGGGCAAAATGGGCGAAAATGGAGGATGTATAAGTGGGTGATTATGAGGGTTGTAATAGCATCATGTTCTTCCCCTCTTCTTCCTCTCTAGGGGAGCTTCAGAGTTGCTTGATTACCTTGGCTGGGATGCCGGCCACGAGGGTGCGGGGAGGCACGTCGCGCGTAACCACCGAGCCGGTGGCGATGACGGCCTCGTCGCCCACGGTTACGCCATAGATGATGGTAACGTTGGGCATAATCCACACGCGGCTGCCGATGTTGACCGGCTTGACGGTGAGCGGATATATCTCTTTCAGAGGGGTTTGCGTAGGGATGCAGCCGTGGGCGGTGATGGTGCAGCGGTCGCCGATGGCGGTGTCGTCGCCGATGGTGATTTGCTCGGGGAAGGCGCGGTCGAAGAGCATATCGTGGCCGATGTATACGCGGCGGCCGATGTTCACGCCGCTCCAGCGGTACATCGTGGCGCGCCACCCTTTGAACGGCACGAAGAAGGCCAGGCGCGAGAGGGTGAAGCGCCAGAGCTGGACGAGGGTGTAGCGGAGTTTCTTGGGCGTTGAGTCAATGCCGTGGTATTGAAGGATTTCCGGGCTGGGCATGGGCTATTCGTCTATGATGGTGAGGCGTTTGTTGTTTTTCATCAAGGGGATTTCATCGACCAGTTCCACGTTGACGGGCACGTTGAGGCGCTCGTGCCAGAAGTCGATGATGTAGCGTTCTATGTCGCTGGTGTACTGCTCGTTGACCACCAGTCGGAAGGTGATGGAGCCGTCCTTTCGCTTGACCACCTGGTAGGCTGTAACCGACCGCTTGGTGGGACGGTCGTCCTCTTGGAAGAAGCCGACGAAGTTGTGCACCATATATCGCTGTCCGCCAGCCACTATGAGCGTCTCGCACTCGCGCCCCATGATGCGCTGGATGCGGCCGCCGCGCACCTCGACGAGGTCCTGCGTATCGTAGCGCACGAAGGGGGTGGCCATGTTCCAGAGGTCGGTGCTGACCACGCGGCCGATGCCGTCGCTGACGGGGTTGCCCTCGTCGTCCAGCACCTCGATGATGCCGTAGGCTTCGGTTACATGGTAGCCGTCGTGGGCGGTGGTCTCGTAGGTGTTGGGCGTGCCTTCGCAACTGTAGGAGTCGATGACGTCGCAGCCGAAAGCGCGCTCGATTTCAGCACGGTAGGCATCGGGGAGCAGGGAGCCGGTGGTCATCACGTGGCGCGGCGTGAAGCGGTAGCCGGGATGGCTGTTGCGGTACTGCGCCAGCAGGTAGAGCGGCATGGGGTAGGAGCGGATGAACGTGGGGCGTGTGCGCTCGATTTGGTCGAGGATGGCGGCCAGGGTGTCGTCGCCCATCGAGTAGAAAGGCACATAGACACAACGGTTTACGCGGTCTTGCAGCGTCTTCAGCCGTCCGTGGCGCGCGCCGTTGGCAATCTTCATGTAGGGGTCGCCGAGGCGGTAGCCGGCCTGGTACCAGGTGCGCAGCTTGGCGGCCATGTTCACCGAGTAGGCTTCCTTGCTGATATAGAAGGAGAAAGGCTCACCCGTGGAACCGCTGGAGCGGGCCTCCATGCGCTTCGATTCGGGGTAGAGTTCCGCGCAGAAACGCTCGATGTTGTGGCTGCGTATGAAGGCTTTGTCCACCACGGGCAGGCGGCGCAGGTCTTCGAGGTTTTTTATGTCGTTGGGAGACAGGTGGTTGCCGGCGAACCACTCGCGGTAGAAGGGCACCTCATGGGCGATGTGGTGCATCAGCAATTGCAGGCGCTGCAATTGGAAATCAGCCATTTCCTCGGCCGAGGCGTGTTCCAGTTTGGCCAGCAGCCTGAGGTGGCGATGCACCTGTTCGCCTTTGGCCAAGTCGCTCAGCGGCAGAATGATGTGTTCATGAAGGAATCCCATAGGCTTCGTATATTTGGTTCTTGATTCGCTCCCAGCGGTAGGCGTCAACGGCGTGTCGTGCCTGTGTGGTGATGGATTTGCTATCCTCTTGGTTGTCAATGGCGATGCGCATCTTCTCGGCCAGGTCGTCGCTGTTGTCGCTCTCGAAAAGGATGCCGGTACGGCCGTCGTCGATGATGAACGGCACGCCGCCCACACGGCTGGAGATGACCAGCAGGCCGGCATTCATCGCCTCGAGAAGCGAGACGGGCATGTTGTCCACCTTGGGCGCGGAAAGCAGGATGTCGGCACGGTCCAGCAATCGGTAGATTTCGCTGTTGTCCACTCGGCCAGTGAAGGTTACGTTCTTTAATCCCATGCTGTCAGCCATTTGCACCAGTTCGCCGTGCAGCGAACCGTCGCCCACCAGCGTGAGGGTTGCCTCGCGTATGGATTTTTGCAGCTTGCTGAAAGCGTGTAGTATACAGGGGATATTGTAAAGTTCTTCGTGTGCGCGGGTACAGATGTAGTTGGGTTTGAATGTCTCGCGCTGGCGGAAGAGTCTGGAATCGAGCTCTACGATGTTTGGGATTATGGTATAGGGCAGTTGGAAGCGGTCGAACACCCCGGCGAGGAAGCCGGAGAGGACGATGTTCTGGTCGGTGCGGGTCAGATAGTGGCGCACCAGCTTGGGGTGCCGCTCAAAGAACTGTTCGCCGCCGCCGCCGTGGTAGGTCAACACCACACGCTTGCCCAGCCTGCGACCCATGCTGACACCCACCACCGCCGGCAGGAAGCCCCAGTCGGAGCAACAATGGATGTGGAACACATCGTATGCTTTGCCCACCTTTCGGAGCTTTCCGAAGAGCTTGAGCCGCTGGAGTATAGGGGCTTTCGTGTTGAAAATATCAACCACATGCCCCTCTTCGCGGAGCTTGCGCTGCAGGATTTCCACCTGCCCCGAGATGCCGCCCACACCTGGGCGGTAATTGCTGATTAAGAGTATTTTGCTCATGGTTTATAGCATGCCGCGAGTACCTAGTTTGAAGTAAGCCCACCCCAACGCCATGGCAGGCACGACGTAGTACCAGATTTTGACAAATCGGAAGTTCTTAGCGTTGAGTTGAGTTACACCATAGGCTGCAATTATCAGCAGACATGGCAGACCTGGTAGCAGGAATCGTTCCGAGTTGTTGAATCCACTCGTCGCTATGATGCCCAGATAGGCCACGGCAAAGGAGCCTATCAGGGCAAATTCCCGCCATCTTTTGGTGATGAATATGGCTGAGAACAGACCTATCAGGACGAAGCATCCCAAGAAATTTCGGACATAGTTGCCGCCGCTGAATACCATCTGGTTCTCCTGCTCGAAGATATGTACCATCGTTGGGAACGGTAGCACGAATATCATAGGAGCCATCACCGTTGCGGTGGCGTACTGGGCCCACTGGTTGCCGCGCATGGTCTGTACCATACGCTTGTGCTCCAGGTTTTCGGAACGATTCATCCACGTTTCTTCCACCTCGGCCATGATGATGCCGCCCGCCAAGGTTGTGATGGCCAGGGCAGCATAGCCTATCATCAGCCAGCGCCTCGCTTTTCCCACCACCTTGCTCTTGGAGAACAGCAGTGCAGACGCAACCGCGAAGATGGCCGCTCCGCCTAGCACCGTGCGGAAAGTGAACATCGAGATAATGAGGCTGGTAATCAGGATGATGTTGGGTATCATGTATTTCTTGTTGCGTAGCACATAGTCGGTTCGTTCCAGGAAAAGAGTGATAATGAATATCATCACAGTCTCTTTCATGTGCAGGCCGCAGTGGTAGATCAGGTTGGGGAAGAGGCATGCAAATATGCCGGCAATGCGGGCTCCCTCTTCGCCTATGTTGCGTTTGGCCAAGAGGTAGATCTGTACGACGGAAAATGAGCTTAATATGCTGTGTATCAGTCGGGGTATATATATGCTTTCACCTGTAATCTTGGCGAGGAGGGACAGATAAAAGATATATCCCGAATCGGAGACGGATGGTGTGTGCACGAAAGATATGTTCCACAGGTCGATGAACGACATGGTGCGGCGCTCGAGACTCACCCAATAATACATCATGGCGTCGCGCGAGAGGAACTCGAAGGGCATACCCGTCTTTGCAGTGTAGAAAAAGTAGCTGAAAGTGAGCCATGCCACACGCAACACCAGGGAATACACAAACAGGTTGGTGATGAATCTCTTCTCTGGGATGGCTTGCCACTCTTTGGTGAATTTGTTGGCCAGGGTAAAGAATCCCACCACCCACATTACGCCGATGAGCATGAACTCCCACGGCATGGCGTGCTTGAAGTAGATAAGCGTTACCGCTGCCAGTGAACCGAGGTAGAGGTAGATGCCTTTGTCTGATATCTGTTTGGGAAGAAAAGAAACCATGTTTAACGGAACAAGAGTTTGATTTGTAAGACAATATATTGCCGCAGGTTGGGCAGGGTGTATATGGGGCCGTATTGGTCAATCGAGCTGGGCTGGTAGTCGGGTTGTCCGATGAGATGCAATGCCTCGTGCATCATGTCGGTGCTCTCTTTCAGTGCCCTGTCGCACAGGGTGTTCTGTCGGTCGTCTTTCTTGATGGGGATGGTCTTCTCCACGATGGGAGTGCCCTTGTCGATGCCGGCGGCCAGGCGCTGCACGGTAACTCCCATCTCTTTCTCACCATTGTACAGTTCCCAGAAGCCAACGGGTTGGCCACGGTATTTGCGCATGTTGCCGTGGTGGTAGGAGAGTATGCCCTGGGGGGCCAGGGAGAGCAGTGGCTCCTTCACGATGCCGAAGCCGCCCAGCATTACCATCGCTTCGGGTTGCAGTGCACTCATTTTCTGCGCGTTTTCTTTGGAGTAGGGTTGTGTGGTCTCGATGCAGGCAACGCCTTTGGCGGAGAGGAATTCCTTGGTGTTAGCCGACGGCTTCTGCTTGGCAAAACGGCTCTTGGCGAGCATCACCAGCATGTAGCCGCCGCGGCCGCGCTTGAGGTTCTTTATGAATCGCTTTTGGGCCGACGGCTTGGGGCGGCAGTCAATCAGTGCCGCCACAATCTCTATCGTGCTGTCGTTCAGAATGGGAGTCAGCGCCTGCTGCTGGAATTCGTCCAGCGAGGGGCCGCACATAAGGGCTATCTTCATTGCAGCGAGGGTTTGAATCCGTAGGAGGGTTTGTGCAACTTGTGCTTAATCAGTGCGTAGAGGCCGCAAGCCTTCACCATCAGCTCTTCGGTGGTGTGGGCATCGTTGACGGAAAAGCGTTTCAGCCGGAAGAGGTCGCTGCGGAGGCTGTTGTAGCCCGAATCAACGGTGATACCGCAGGTGTATCCGGCCTCTTGGGCCATCTGGATGTCGCGCATCGAGTAGTCCCCGTTGGGGTAGGATAGGGTGTTGATTTCCAGTCCATAGCGATCTTCCAAATGGTGTTTCGAGTCAATGATTTCGTGTCGTGCCTCTGTCTCGTTGCACTGTGGCAGGATGGGGTGGAAGCAGGTGTGCGACTGGAAGTCCACCACGCTTGTCATTTCCTTTATCTCTTTGTCGTTCAGCGCTTGTCTATCACCATATTCGGATTCTTCACCAAATCCGAAAGCGGCAAGCTTTTGTAGGCGTTCTTTATTGGTGAAGCGTTTGAGGGATTCCACCTGCGGCTTCATCTCCTCACTGTGGCGGAACCAGAAATGGCGTTGTGTGCCAACGATTTTGGAGCAGAGGAAGATGGTTATGGGAATCTCCAGCCGCTGAAGGACCGGTAACAGGGCGTAGTTGCTTGCGTGCCCGTCGTCAAAGGTGATTACCAGTGCCTTGCGTGGCAGCCTCGATTTCGTTTGCACGGCTTGCAGGTACTCCTGCAGGCTGATGATGTTGTAGTGGCGCTTGAGGTAGGTGAAGTTGCGCTCGGCGTCGTCGGCCTCCATGTCGTGGAAGAGCAGGAAGGTTACCTTGCCGCGCTGCACGGTTTCGCGCCAAAGCCAGGCTGCACCGCTGTATCGCAGTGCTTTATAGATAATGTTGCTCATCCCAGCAGTTTGCGTTTGAGTTTGATGATGCGTGTCATGTTGTTGGGTCCCACCAGGGCGGCAAACTTGTGTATCAGTCCGTTGCGGTCGGTCCACGAACCCATGCCGAGGTGGTCGCTGTAGGTGTTTTCGGTGCGTATGTACTCACCCGTGGTGTGGCGCGGGCTGAAGTAGTCCACGGGGAAGACGTGCAAGTCTTTGTAATCCTGCTCCTTGCCGTTCTGCACAAAGCCGTTTTCGCGCATTCGCGTGGTCATGTATAGCACGTTGGTGGTGTGGTCCTGGCTGCCGTCGGGCAGGATGAAGTGGCGGTCGTTGTAGTAGGACAGTTGCTCCTTAACCCACTCGGTACCAGGCTCGGAAGCCATCACGCAGGTGGCTACCAGCACCCGCTTGCAGCCTTCGAATCCTGCGAAGGCGTGGTGGTGCAGCAGGGGCTCGAACGAGCGGAACACCTCCACGTCGGTGTCGAGGTAGAGTCCACCATCGTCGTGCAGCGCTTTGAGTCGCGCCACATCGCTCACAAAGGCGTATTTTCCAGCCTTGTAGGCTTCGGAGCAGTAGGCGTTGCAGTGCACGTCGAAGTTGTCCTCGTTCCACAGTTTGTATTCCCAGTCGGGCATGTATTTCTTCCAGCTGGCCATGCAGTCCTTGGCAGCCTGCGGCATCTCGCCGCGGCCAAACCAGCAGTAGTGTATCTTCTTGGGTATCATTTGTTTCTGATGAATTGGAATGCGTCCCGATAGCCTTGCGTCAAAGCACCGATAACGGGCCAGTATTTGGGTGTGATGTTGGTCAGTACGTTGTATATGAAGTAATTCAGCATGAAATAGAGTCCGCCAGCCAATGACTTGATGCCCTTGTGGCTGCCCCAGATGTGCCGGTGCCAGAAGATGATGCGGTTGCGAGCCATGGCGTAGATGCGTATGCGCTTGGCTTCCACGGGGTTGTTGGCCTGTCGGCCAGCGGCGGCGTCGAGGTGCAGGTAGCCGGTGTCCTGCGCGTAGGCGATGCGGCCCCCCTGCAGGTAGAGCTTATAGTAGAAAACACCGTCGTCAAAGGAGGCGTATTTGGTAATGCGCCCCTGCTCCAGCCAGAGTTCATCCTCCATCCGCACACGTTTGGCAGTCTCGTTTTTGATGAAGAAGCACTGGAACGAGCCTGTCGAGCAAAGGCCCTGTTCGTCGCGCAGGTAGGTGCGGTGGCCGGCCGTGGTGGTGGTTACATCGAAGTATTTCGACCGCCGGTTGGTGTAGAAGGCTTGGCCGGTGAATGCGCTGCGGAAGTTGCGTATTTTGCTCTTAAATTGCTGTTTTATAGATGGTTTTTGAGGTTTGGAAGGGGCGCTTTCATGGCTGGTGGGCGTCTGCCACCCGCGGCAGAAGGACAGCACGCAGTCCAGTTGTCTGGCCTGCAGTGTGTTGTGCAGCTTTTCGGCGAAGTCGGACGGGAAGTCGAGGTCGTCGTCCACCACCAGCAGGTAGTCGCCCTTGGCCTCGCTGATGCCAACCACACGCTGGGTTACCATGCCCTTTTCCGACTGCACCACACGCTCGGTGCCGAGCTGGTGGTCCAGTTCGTAGCCGTGGGGGATGACGACGAGGATTTCCTCCGGCGCCACCGTCTGGCGGCTGATGGCCTCCAGCATGCGGCGGTATTTCTCGCCGGTGTTGCCAAGTGTCCGTATTACAATCGAATAGCTGAACTGCATGTATCTTTTTTCCTGGTAAGGGTTACTTAAGCTACCATATCCTTCCACGGTCGAAGTATTCCCCTAGAGATCCCCTACCGTTCCCCTAGCGGGTGTGTAGAATTTGCTGTTTGATTTTCGACCCGAGGGTCATCAGGCGGTACCTCGCCGTAATCAGCCATGCCGGCATGCTGTACAGGCGTTGCATCCGTTTGGGCTGGCGGCTCCAGTCCACTTTTTTCAGCATCTCGCGCGCCTGCTTGCGGTAGCGGCGGTCGGTGATGTAGAATTGCATGCTGTAGGTGCGCAGGCTGTCTATCATCAACTTGTAGTCGGGGTTCGACTGCTCGTGGAGTTCCAGGTCGTCCACGTGCCACAGCATGTGGTGCTCCGGCGGGTGCACGCGGTGGGTGCCGCGCCAGGCGATGTCCACGTCCTGGTTGTAGTTGCTCAGCTGTCGGTTGAGCATCACTACCTTGTGTTTCAGTGCCGTATGCACCCACAGCACAAAGTCTTCGCCCAGCTTCAGGCCCGGTTTGAAGCCGCCTTCGGCCTCGAAGACCCTCTTCGGCATGCACACTGCGCCGGTCCACAGCGGCATGCACAGTGTTCGGCTGTACACCTGGCAGTAGTTGATTTCGCCCTCGGTGAACCCCTCATCGAAGCCGATGGGTGCCGGACGTTGCTGGCTGTTCTTGACCATGTAGTAGGCCGTGCCGTAGATGCCGGCGTCGGGATGCCTGTCAATCAGTCCGCTCATCTCTGCGAGGAAGGTGGGTTCCCACCAGTCGTCGGCGTCGAGGAAACAGACGTAGGGTGCCGTGGCCATCGCCACGCCGGTGTTGCGGGCCACGCTCACGCCGGCGTTCTCCTGTCGGTGCAGTCGGATGCGTGGGTCGTTGTATTTCAGCACGATGTCGCCGCTTCCGTCCTTCGACCCGTCGTCCACCACCACCAGTTCCCACTCGCCCCAGGTCTGCGCCAACACGCTTTCCACGGCCTTCCCCACATAGGGCGCCTTGTTGTAGAGCGGCATGATTACCGAGAATCTATTCATAAGGCGTTACTTTGTTACGCAATCCATTCACCGTACCCCTCACGATGGCCTTGATTTTGGCCCATTTATCTTTCTCGAACAGTGCGATTTTGAATATTAGTTTCACCCGGTTGACCAGTAGTTGGCGGCGGTAGCGGGCGTCTACGTCGTAAGGGAACTCGTGCCACAAGAGTATGCGGTTGCGGCTGTCGTAGTAGTGCCGCAGGGGACTGTAGTCAGTTACTTCAACGCTTTTCCCAAGGAAATGCACCGTGCGGCCCGAACCTACCTCGTGCACCAGATTGCAGCCCACCAGCTGATAGATTTTGTATCCGCGTTCCTGCACTTTGAGGCTGATTTCAGCGTCGACCATGCCGATGAAAAGGTCCTCGCGGAAGCCTCCTATTGCTTGGAGCGCAGCTAGCGTAAATATGCTCCCCGATTGGCAGGAGATTCGGTAGCGGATACCGCCGCTTTTTTCATCATGATTGATGGGTGGCGCGAATACTGCTATTTGGGGGTCGCTTAGGGTTTTCACCTGTTGGAGATAGTTCTCAAAATTCTCGAAGCGCGAATCTTGGTCCATGGTCATCAGATGAGTGCATCCCGCTTTTTCGGCGGCTTCCAAGGCGCGATTATATGCGTAAGGCAAACCCATGTTGGTATGCTCGTGGTGCATGACAACCCCTTCGGGTAAACGCTCTGTCAACGGGCTACCATTGGGAGTGTTGTCCCATATGTACAAATGATCGGACATGCTTGAATAGCTTTTTATGTTCTCAAGCACATCGGGAGAGGGATGGTATAAGACGACTATGGTGGCGAGTTTCACAGAGTCTGTTTTTAAATGGAAGAACGATTTTTCAGCTGGAAGAACTTCACAAAAAGATATGCCCACCTTAAAGGGAAGGGGATGGTCATGATTGTGGCCGCCAAGGTCCGATGATGAATAAGGAAGTGAGTGTACCTGTCCCAGGTCAGGGTCTGTAAGGTGTTCCACATGGCAGGTGTTATTTCACCGCACCCGTTGTGGTTGAATATACGCCACGGGTATGTCCGTTTCCATGCCATCTTCAAATGCAGCGAGATGTTGAATTGCCCGTCTTCAAGTACTATATCTGCAAATGATGGTGATATAGGGCGGAATAAGTGGCTGTTGTTTATTTTTCGGTAGCCGTGCGATACATAGGCAGCAATGATTCGCGACGAACTCAGATGTGTGATTGACAGTCGGTTCTCGTGCCAGTTGTAGATAGGGCGGTTGAAGTTGATAACCTTCTTGGCAAAGAACAGATGGTGTTGCACCCAGTCCACGTCCTCAAGCAGCGTCTGTTCAACCATGGGACGGTTTTGTTCGAGCAGATGTTCCCTGCGGTAAAGATTGCTCCAAGGGCTTGAGGTGAAGTTTAGGTTGTAGAACCGTTCGCAGAATTCAATGCCTGTCAGCTGCTGGCCATCCTCTAGATTATGAGAGTAGGTGTCTATCTTTCCGCTGATTCTTAATCTGTTAGCTTGGCATACGATGAAATCTGGTTGTTCCTCTATAGCGATGCGGAGGATGTTTGGAAGGTGGTCGGGAACGATGGTGTCGTCTTGGTCCGCAAAAGCCACGTACTGGCCGTGTGCGGCACGAATGCCGGTGTTCTTGGCACCGCCCTGGCGACGGTTTTCTTTGTGGTGCACGATGGTTAGCCCGGGGTAGGAGTTCTTCAGTGATGCCAGCGTGGTCTCGGCCGGAAACGGCGATTTGTCGTCCACCAGTATCACCTCCAGCTCTCCAGGTCCGAGTGCCAGTGAATAGATTGAATCCAACTGCCGTTTGATTGACGCCTGCCCATTGTAGTAGGGGATGACGTATGTGATATAAGGTTTTGTGGGGTTCTGCATCTTACATTTTGGAATTGATGAGGCGGAACAGTTTCGGTGAAATCCTCAGGGCTAGGTAGTTGCGGCGGTGTCTTGCCTTGGTGCGGCTTGCGCGGCGGTAGGCCGTCCAGTCCAGCACCTTCAGTAGGTGGCGGTCCTCTTCGGCCGTGTTGTCGCTGAAGGCCATTTGGTAGATATGCGTAAGTGCCTGATAGACGGTGGTTTTATTTATGCCTTCTACCTTGCCGAACAGCTCCGACAATTCGTTGCCGATCAGCACGAAACTCTCCTTGCTGCGAAGCCCGCGAGTGGTCATGATGCTTCCTTCGCGCACGCGGTAATAATATAGTACATCGGGCAGCACCCTCACGCGTTCGGCCACCAGGCAGGCGCGGGGCGTGAACTGGTTGTCCTCGTGCAGGATGCCTTCGCGGAAGCGCAACTGGTTCTTTTCCAGGAACTCTCGACGGTAGGCCCGTTGCCACACGCAGACGAAGGGTACGATGCGTGCCTCCAGTGCGTGGCGGCAGTAGTAGTCCCATCCGCGGCTTTCCTCCGCTGGAAGGGTGTCGTGGGCTTGATTGTCAGTGCGTTGGCAGGCGTAGCACAGCATATCGGCTCCGTCAGCCGCCGAGGCCAGTCTCTCCAGCATGTCGGTGCTCACCCAGTCGTCGCTGTCCACGTACACAATGTATTCTCCTTCAGCCACATCGGTGCCGCTGTTGCGCGCCGCACTCAGTCCGCCGTTCTCGCGGTCCACGATGCGCATCTGCGGATAGCGCGCAGCCCATTCGGCCAGTAGTCGGCGGCTGCCATCCGTCGAGCCGTCGTTGACGCAGATGACTTCGTAGTCCGTATAGGTCTGCCCCTGCAGGCTTCGCAGGCAGTCGTCGAGGTATGACTCCACGTTGTATATGGGTACTACAATCGAGAATTTTTTCATGTCCTTTTCCGAGGGTTTAGAGAGGAAGAAGAGGGGAAGAAGAGGGTGCTTTCAGATTGCTGTTTTTCAGCTGTTTGTGTTCGGGTAAATTTTAGGGTACCAGAAGGTTTCGTTGTCATATTTGAACCACATGTGGCAGCCCATCGGAAGGCGGTTGCCGTTCATTTTGTAGCAGGTGGCCGGCCGCATGTCGAAGCTGAACCCCAGCGCCTCCTTGGCCGTCGGGATTCGCATCAGGCGGTTGTACTTGCACTGCGCGAAGGCTTTGTCTTCCTGGCAGTTGCGGCTGATGAGGTAGTTCAGCGTGTTGTGGTAGCCCGTCAGTGCGCGGAAGGCCATCCATACGATAAGCAGTGGGTTGCTGTTCAGTCGCTTGCGGTTCTCCTTGGCCAGCCGTCCGGTGCCTTTCAGCGGTTTGCGCAGCAGGCGCGGGCTGGTCAGCACCCGCAGGAAGGTGTCGATTTTTCGCAGGCTGAAGCCTCCGTTGCCCACCTCCCAGTGGTCCAGGTTCTCCACTTCGCGGCTCCAGTGGCACAGCCAGGGACCGCCCACATAGTCGTAGCCCCGCTGGCACCACTCGTCCAGCCGGTCCTCAAACACGTAGGCGTCCAGCTGGTAGATGAGCATATATTCGTATTCGGCGAAGGTTTCGTAGAGCATGGAGCTGAAGCAGAGCCTGTTGTAGGCGTTTACGCCGTTGAACCATTCGCCGCCGAAAGTCCTCTTGCGGAAGGGCACCCCTGTCTCATTGTTCAGGCGTTCGTAGAAGGTGGTGTCCAGTTCGTTGCTGCACAGGTAGTATATATCCCTCTTGCCCAGTACTTTAAGGCATTGGCGCAGCGATTGCAGCTCGTCGCCTTTCACGCTCGGGGCTATGATGGGTATTACGATGGCTACTCGCTGTTTCATTGGTTGTCAAGTATTTGTAGCAGTTTGTCCGAGGTTCCACGCTCCATTTTCCGTGCGAATAATGCGCCGGAAGACTTTATCTTGTCGAAGTCTTTCTCGGTCAGCACCTGCGGATTGGCGCCGTCGGTGCCCCAGTCTATGTAGCGCATGTGGTTGTTTGTCAGCTGGATGTCGCTGTTGCACCATAGCGTTGGCAGGCAGATTTCCTCGGCGATGCTCGTGTGGCGGAAGCGGCGCAGGTAGTCGGGGTGCCGTTGCATATAGTCCAGCGCTGTGCCGATGGCCTTGCGGCTCACGCTCCAGTAGGTGCCGCCTCCGTAGAGTTTTCCGCCAAAGTGGTTAAAGCTCCGTGTCAGTCCCAGCCTCCGTTGCAGGCTGTTCAGCTTGCGTGTCAGCCAGGCACCGACGGTGCGGTGGGCGTTGGGGCGCAGCCACCAGTATTGGATGCGGTTCAGTCCGCCCTCCGAGCCCCAGTCGTCGTGTGGCAATGCGAAGTGTTCCAGGTAGTTGTCCGCCTTGTGCTCCTCGCAGAATGCCTTGAATTGTGCCAGCGGCAGGGCTGGATAGTCGCTGCCGGTGATAAGGTGGAAGTATTCGAGGTCGCTGTGTGCATAGGCTTCTTCCATCAGCAGGATGATGGCTTTCAGGTGGTTATAGTCGCCCCACTCCACGCTGTAGCGTTGGTATAGGTGTGTGTGCGGCCGTGCCGTCAGTGCCGAAATGTCTTCGCGGCACTTCTTGTCCAGGTGCACAAACACCTCGAAGTCAGCATCGAAGCGTCCCAACAGGCGCTCTAACTGCTTCATGTCGTGGTAGGCGGTAACCAGCAGCCCCTGTCTCATCGTCTTGTGATTGTCTTTTTTGTTGCTACCAGGCACTTCATCAGTGCGTTGCGTGTCCGGGTAATGGCGCATTCCATCCTGTCGGCCATCGGGCTGCTGTACTGGCCGCCCTGTTTGGCGAGGGCCTCTTTAAAGGCGCGGTTGATGCGCCGCGTGTGGAAGCGGTCGTTGTTGTAGCAGCGTGAGTACCAGGTATGTATCAAGAAGGGTTCGCCCAGATGGTTCTGCAGTACTGTCGACTCGCCATCGGGGTGCGTGGTGGCGTTGAGGTAGAGTGTCCTGCAGTGGTTGCCCATCCAGACAAGCAGCGGATAGTAAGGCTCTTCGCCCACATTGCCGAAGTTGTGGTCGTCCACCAGCAGCTCCCTCTGCGTGAAGCACTCTTCGCGTGGCTGCTCATTGAGGTCCAGACTGCTTATCTTCTCGCGCAATGCCTTGGTGTTGAATATATTGAAGTAGGGATTGGTTACCAGTGGGTTGGCGTCGCGCAGGTGCACCACGCCGCCGTCGGGCATGCCGCAGTTCTCGTATCCGTTCTGCTGGCAGTAGTCGAGTAGCCTTTTGAGTGCCTCGATGTCGGAGATAAAGGCATCCTCGTCGATGTTGACGGCCCAGTCGGCCTCGGGGTCGTTGATTACCTGCATCAGGTAGCCGTCGGCCGTGGTGCCCACCAGTCGCTCCTTCGGAAATGGCAACGTGCAGAGTGCCATCGACTTATGGTAGAGTACACGGTTCATCGACCGTGTGTATATCTTGATTCTTTCGGTTTTGTTCATGGCTGTTGTTTGTCGATTCGGGGCAGCACTGCCGGCCATTCGCCGCGTCGCAGGGGGCCGCCCCATGATTTCACAATCGTGCTAAATCCCAATGCCTTGCAGATGTCAAGGGTGTCCTGATTGTGTGCCCCGTGGGGGAAGGAGAAATGCTTCACCTCGCGCCCGATTATCTCTTCAAGTTGTTGCTTGGATTGCGCTATTTCAGCCTGTTGCTGTTCTCGGGTCAGCGTGTCGAGCTTTGGGTGGTGTACCGTGTGGGCACCCAGGGTGCAGAGGGGTTCGGTGGCCAGTGCGTGCAGTTCCTCGCGGCTCATCCCCAGCGACTGTCCTGGGTACCACCACGCCTCCATCTGGTTGTCTATCAGTGCGGTGGTGATGTATATGGTGAATGGCACACCGAGGCGTTTCAGCATCGGGTAGGCCAGCGTGTAGTTGTCGCGATAGCCGTCGTCGAAGGTGATGACCACCCACGGCCCGCGGCAGGGCAGTTCGTCCAGCGATACGAATCGGTAACCCCTTTGTTTGTAGTCGTTTATCTCCGCCTCCAGCCATTCGGGCGTTACCTCCAGCTCGCGCTGTTCGAGGTCTCGGCTGCGCTCCTCCGCCACACGGTGCAACATCCATATCTCACCCTCCACAGGGTGGGTCAGTTTGTATATTTTTCCATGAATCTTGCTTATAATTGACATTGTTGCGAGCCCCGTAGGGGCGTTACTTTTATTAGCTGTGGTCGTATGCCCACGAGGAGTCGGCAAGGTGGGAGCCCCGCAGGGGCGTTACTTTAAATAGCCGTGGGCGTAAGCCCACGGTAGGGCGTTGATTTTATTTGAGCCCCGCAGGGGCGGCACTGCTAGGCAGCATATACGCGGCCTGGAATTCTTCCATTTCCTGACGAAAGGTTTTCTTTTTGTGGTGATCCTCCTGGTTGGCTATGTATTGTGCAACGGTTTCCACTTTGGAAGAACTGACGGAAAATGCCCCATATCCATCTTGCCATGCGAATGTCCGATACTGCGGCCCCTGCTCTTTTATCCAGCGGCTGCTGTTGGCCTTGATTTTCATCATGTAGTTCGACAGGGTGATGGTTTTCGGTTGTGTCAGCAGCAGGTGTATGTGGTTGATGGTACCGCCGGCGGCCAGCATGGTGCCACCTTCGTTTTTGATTATGCCTTGAATGTAGGCGTAGAGCCTAGGCAGGTCGGAGGGTGAGATAGGGCAGTCGTCCTTTACGTGGAAGGTGGTGTGGAGGATGATTTGAGTGAATGTGTTTGCCATGATGGTGCCGCCCCTGCGGGGCTCCGTATTTTTGTTCTTGTTCCCGTGGGCTTACGCCCACGGCTAGTTAAGGTGTCGCCCCTGCGGGGCTCCGTGGCGATTGTCTGTTGTCGCCGGCCATTATGTGTTCACGCCCACGGCTAATTGAGGTGTCGTCCCTGCGGGGCTCCGCGGCGGTTGTCTTTTTGTAGCCGGCCATCATGGGTTCATGTCCATGGCTGGTTAGGGGGCGCTACTCCTTCCGTCCCAGCAGGCTTTTCAGCAGGAATTTGGTTTCGTATTTGCGGCCGGTTTTCAGGGCGATGCCGCTGCGGAGGTACTTTATGTATCTGCCAACGGAGTAGCCGTCAGCGAAATAGCGGTTCACGACGGTGTCGTATAGACTCAGCGTCAGGTGCTTGTCCAGCCGGCGGCGCAGGGCGGCCTCTTCGAAGTGGCCTACGCTGCGGTTCGCATCTATCATCTTCTGCGCGAATGCTTTACGCTGCATCAGATCCGCGCGCGTATCTATTTCTTTACGTGTGAACTGCTGAACGTAGTACCGCTTCTCCTCCTCGCTGAACCTATCGCTCAGCCAATCAAGCATATAGCGCCTTACCTGCGCCACTTTTTCCTGCTGCACCACGCGCTTTTCGGTGCATATCTGCGTGGGGTGCATGCGGTAGTGGAAGATGGTTTCCTGAATGTTGTATAACTTTGTAACACGCAGGCATTCAGCCCAGAAGCGGTAGTCCTCGGCTGGGAATGCCTCGGAGCTGTAGCGAAGGCCGTGGTCGCGGTAAAGGGTCATGCGGTAGGTGGGCACGATGACCGTGCACTCGAACAGCATGTTGGCCAGTCCGTCCTCGTGCTTTTCGGGGAAGCGCACCAGCGACTGCTGTGTGCCGAAGCGCTCGAAGCCGCCGCTGACGATGCCTATTTCGGGGTGATTGTCAAGCACTTCCACCTCGCGCTCGAGCCAGAACGGCTCTGCGATGTCGTCGCCGTCCATGCGTGCCACCAGCTCGGTAGTGATGAGGCTGAGGCCGCGGTTGAGGTTGTCGGCAAGACCCAAGTTGCTGGGGTTGCGCTCGATACGGATACGTGGGTCGTCGATGGTGCGCACCACATCGAGCGTGCCGTCGGTCGAGCAGTCGTCCATCACCAGCAGTTCGAAGTCGGAGTATGTCTGCCGCAGGACACTTTCGATAGCCTCGCGGACGTACTTTTCGACATTGTATGTCGGCATCAGAACCGTTACCTTTGCCATGCTGCTTTTATTGCCTTAGAGAGGAAGAAGAGGGGAAGAAGAGGGTGCTTCTTATGCGCAGAGAATCAGCCTGTTGTGTAGGCGCTATTTTCCCTGGTTTTCCCAAAAATTCTCAGTTTTTTGTCAAAAGATGCTTTGTCCTGTATATCAGATAGTAAGCGTATATCTCGGGGTATTTGTCGGTGATTCGCCTGCGGATGGTCTTTTGCACATCAGGGGTGTACTTGTACTGCCGTTTGTATGTGGCCCAGAGTTTGCCCCAGCCTTTGGCGTAGTCGCTCCGTTTCAGGCCGCAGTTCGCCACCATATAGTCCAGCACTTCGGTGCCCTCCAGGAATGTAAGACCCTGGTTTTCTGCTGTATTCGACACGTTGCTGGCATGCTGCCGGTAGTAGTTCAGCGGGGTTTCCACCATGACCACCCTTCCGCTCTCGGCCAGAAGGATATAAAAAAACCAGTCGCCGCAGAGGCGCATGTGTTCGTAACGTGCTGTCTCGGAGGGGCGATAGGCACTGCGGCGGAAAATGCACTCGCTGACATTGGCAATGCCGTTGGCGCAGGCCATCTTGCGTTTGACGAAATCGTGGCTGTCGTATACCGTTGTCTTGTTGCTGTTTCCGTTGTGGAACAGCCGCTCGCCGCCTTCGCTTACCCACCAGGTGGTGGTGAATGCCAGCGTGCAGTCGGGCACGTTGACGGTGGCATTCAGGAGGCATTCCAGGAAGTTGGGCTCGCAGTAGTCGTCGCTTTCCGCCACCCACACCCACTCGCCGCGGGCCAGTTCGATGCCCTTGTCCCACTGTCGGAAGGGGATGCCGCCGTTCTTCTCATTATAAATTATGTGGCTTACCTTGGGATGGTGGCGGTATTGCTCCATCACTTCGCGGCTGTCGTCGGTCGAGCAGTCGTCCAACAGTATCAGTTCCAGGTCCGTATAGGTCTGGTTCAGGATGCTCTCTATCCGCTGCTGCAGGTAGGGTGCATGGTTGTAGTTGGGTACAATGACTGAAATCACTTGAGTATTTTCAGTGGGCTTAACAGCTTCTGCCCCAGCTTGTAGGGCTTGGAGCGGCGGATGTTCTGATAGTTTGCCGCGGCACGCCAGAGTTCATTCAGCTGGTCTAGCTCGAACTGTGGCTTGTCGATGCCGCGCGCTATCGGCAGGCAGGCCTGCCATTTGTTGTGGAACCGCACCGTGGCGCGGTAGAGAGGCTCCATAGTGGCGGGGTCGTTCCACTTGCTTTCGCTCCAGCGGTGCTCGTTGAGCATGCGGCGTGTAACCACCGCCCGCAGCCCGAGGCTCTGCACCTGCATGCTGATGTCCATGTCGTAGCCGTGCCACGCCTCGTAGGTCTGCTCGTCGAAACTGATTTGTTCAAACAGGCGTTTCGGGATGAAGAACAGCTGTCCGTCCACGGCCACCACGTCGGCCACGCCGTCGCGGTAGTAGAAGTTCACATCCTTCTCGCGCAGGGTGCCGTTGTCGTTGTCGATATTGTAGATGGACAGGTAGGGCGACTGGCTCCAGTAGGCCGGCGCCGAAGGCAGGAAGTGGCAGCCGCCCACGCCGACGAGGCCGATGGTTTCATCCTGCAACAGCTCCACTGCCACACGGCCCCAGCCCTCGCTGCGGTGCATAATGTCGTCGTGGCGGAAGCAGAGCACCTCGCCTTTGGCGCGCCGCACCCCTTCGTTGTAGGCCGAAAAGAGGGTGTATCGGTTGTCGGAGTTGTCGATAACGACCAGCTCATATTCGCAACCCACCGTGGCGGCTATGTTTTCCGCCTGCTCCTGTGGCAGGTGGCCGTCGCGCGAACAGATGATGATTGACAGCATATCTAGATGACTTCTATGGTTTCTGCGTAGTGGCGGTCGAACTCCTGCTCCATGCGTTCCTCGGTGAGTAGATAGTGGAACCCCATCTCTTTCTCCTTGTTGGCATCGGAAAGTTTCTTGCCCAGCTGCCGGTTGCGGGCGATGACCTCGGCCTTGCCGAGGTATTTGTAGTGCAGCAGTTTGAGCGGTTCGGTGCTGTGGCGCACGATGCCCAGAGGCGATGCGGCGTGGCATCCGGGGGTGAACTGGGTCTCCACGATGCGGTGGGGGTCGAAAATGAGGTGCTTGTTCATGTAGTCGGTGGCGTAGCCGCGCCGCACCTGGTCGGTAATCAGGCCCTGTTCGGGCGTAGGGTAGGTGAGGCTGTACATCTCAAATCCTACCACGTCGGGGAAACTCACCCCCTGTTTGAGCAGGGTGGCGAGGTGGTTCTGCAGGTCGGGGTGGTGGACAAACTCGTCGGTGTCGCAGACAACCACCCAGTCGGCCTTGCCGCGCGACTGCTTCCAGCAGTGGTTTTTCACGCGCTGGTTCTCGCTGTCGTCGAAGACACCCTTGATGCCGAACTTGCGCATCTCGGCATCGGGGCGTGCGTTGACGAGGGCCTCGGAACCGTCGGTGGAGTAGTTGTCGTAGATGGTGAAATGCGAAGCGAAGCGGCTGTAGTAGTCGAATACGAAAGGCAGCATGCGCTCCTCGTTCCAACAGACGCAGTAGTAGTGGACGATGGGCTGCTTGATGCCACGGATTCTCTTGTGGATCCGCAGTTTAAGCATCAGTATGTAGTTCCACATCAACTGGGTGATGATGTGGAAGTTCTGTCCTTTTTGGAGGACGATGTGGTGTCGTTGTAGCCAGGAGTGGAGCATTTTCAGCGGGATTTCTTTCTGAACAGGGAGGCGGGTTTCAGGAGGAGCTTGCCCAGGCGGTAGGCTTTGGAGTGGCGCACTTCATCGGCTTTCTGGTAACGCCACTGGTAGTGCGACCACATTTCGCGGAAATACACAATGTCCTGCAGGTAAGGGCGATAGAGTTCCTCGTGGTTGTGGTAGAGCTGTCGGAGGAGGGTCTGCATGTTGTTGTCGGCATCAAGCGAGCGCGACACCTCGAGCACACGCCAGTGGAAGAGGCGTTCCTGTATGCAGTGCACGCGGTCTTCGGGGCGGAGGAAGTAGAGCCAGAAGTCCCAGTCCTCGAACCCCTTGACCATATTGGGGTTGTAACCCTCGGTGCGGTCGAAGTCCTCGCGGCGGTACATGGCGCAGTAGTGCACCATATTGGTCCACAGCAGGGCGTCGAAGCTGTAGTCGGGCAGGTCCCAGTTGCCGGTGCGTATGCCGAAAGTGTCGGCAAGGGTGTAGACGAGTTTCACCTCGGGATGGGCCGAGAGGTAGTCGGCGCAGCGCTCGATGTAGGTGGGCTCGATGGCATCGTCGGCGTCGAGGGCCATGACATAGCGGCCGCTGGACGAGCGGATGCCGTGGTTCCGGGCCACGCTCACGCCGGCATTCTCCTGGTGGATGTAGCGCAGGTTGGGCATTTGGGCCAGATAGGGCTCCACCACCTCGCGAGTGTTGTCGGGCGAGCCGTCGTCGACCACGAGGATTTCCACCGCGGGGTAGGTCTGCTTCTGCATCGATTCGAGGGTGGAGGCCAGGTACTGCGCTTTCCTATAGCAGGGGATGATGACCGAAACGAGGGGTTTTTCCATAGGGGTTTTCTAGGGGAATGGTAGGGGATCTCTAGGGGAATACAAAGGCTCTGGTAGCTTATGGTAGCTTATGGTAGGGTTAGTTTTTTGGGGGCACCTCAATCCATTCAAAACGAGCGGTTTCAATGCCGGCGGGGAATGTTTTGCCCACTTTGTGCCCGATCCAGTGTTTGGGGGCGATGGTGCGCGGCGAGGGGTTCTTCGACAGGTAGGCGGCCCACCAGGCGAAGGTGCTGTTCGAGATGATGGCCACGTCGGCATGCTGGATGATTTGGAAGTCGACGATGGGCGAGTTGCTCTCGAAGTGGTAGTTGGCCGGCCCCTCGAAGTCGCGGCGCACGCTCTCGATGTCATCGCTGACGAAGAGCACTTCGTACTGCTCCAGGTTGGGAATCAGTGCCAAAGCCTTGTGGTAGTAGTCGAGCGGCAGGCTTACGTCGCGGCCGCCCAGTCCCTCGAACTCCACCTCGGTGTAGTCGGTGCGCCGCAGGTGCACGGCCACCACCTTGTGCGTGGCGAAGAACTGGCTGTATTTTCCGTCGAATGCCTTGCGGTATTGGGGCTTGATTTCGAATGCCTTGCGTATCTTCGGCAGGGCGTTCTTGAAGTACACATCGCCCTGGAAGAATCCCTCGTGGTAGCCCTGCGTGGCCTCGGGGTCGATGGTTATGTAGCCGTCGCGGTCACCCACCTTGTCGTGCATGAACCACTTGATAAGTTTCTGGCACACACGGCGGTAGGTGCGCTCGGCCCAGGGGTGGGAGTATACGTAGCGCGTCAAGGGGTCGAGGCGGAAGTAGCCCAGCTTGAAGCCGTATTCATAGCTGCTGGCCCACGGCAGGGCGATGCCGCGGCGCGCGCGGGCAAAGGCATACTGGAACATCTGGTTCCCCATCTGGCAGAAAAGTGCTACGATACGCATCGGTTGTAGAGGTCTAGGTATTGGCCGGCAATGCGGCTGATGTTGAAGCGGTCGACAGCGTCGCGGCGGATGGCCTCGCGGTCGTACTGCCGGCCGAGGGCGGTTCGGATGCCTTCGGCGAGGGCGTCGGCGGTGAAGTCGGGGCAGCGCACGCCGTTGCGCTCGGTGATGAGTTCGTCAATGATGCCGCAGGGAAATGCCACCACTGGGCAGCCGCAGGCCATGGCCTCGATGGAAGTTTGCGAGAACGATTCCTGCAGCGATGTCATGGCGAAGATGTCGGCCGCCGAATAGGCCAGGGAAAGCAGTCGGGAATTGGCGATGGGACCGATGCCGACAGTGCGGACATTGCTTTTGGGCAGTGCCCCATTGCCGACACACAACAGGGTGAGGTCGGGCGATTGCAGCTTCTCGAGCGCCTGGATAAGGAGATACAATCCCTTGTATTTGTCGTTTATATCGCTGGCACAGAAGCAGACCACACGTCCCTCCTGTGGCAATCCAAGCACATCGCGGCAGAAATTTCGGTCGAGAAGTGTAAAGTCGTCAGGGCGGAGACCGTTGTGGATAATCTCAACGGGGAAATGCGGTGCCAGGGCGTGTTCGTGGTAGAAGCGTTCCATCATACGCGACAAGGCCACCATGTGCAGGTCGACATTGTCGGTCTGGAGTGCATGGCGTTTCAGTTCCGCCAGCGGCTTTTCGAGTGCTGCGTAAGGTTCGGCCAGTCGACGGGCCTCGTCGGTGTAGTGGAATCCGCCGAAGGCTACGCTCTCGTCGTGGAAAGTCCAGACGATGGGCTTGCGCACGCGCGTAAAAAAAGAGGGGTAGTCCACAAAGTTCTCCACCCAGTGCAGGTGCAGCACGTCGGCCTTCTGGACCAGCGGATGCTGCGCGAGGTCGAAGTTGGAGATGGGCAGCGTGAATGCGGCGCCATACTGACGGTCGAGCACAGCCATCTGACGTTCGTAGCGTTCCACCTCGGTGAGGCAGTTGCCGCGGCGGCGCTGCAGCTGCTGCCACTTGCGCAGCAGCTTGTTGCTGGGCGGGCGGTAGAGGTTCATGTCGGGCTGCGCCGCGGTGATGTCGGCGGCCGACGAGTGCTTGAAGCGGCACAGGATGTGACTCTCCACACCCATCTGCAACAGGGCTTCGTGCATGCGCCGCGCGGCGATGCCGGCGCCGCCGTGGTCCATGGTGGCTATGTGGAGTACTTTCATTGCGGTTGTTTCATCAGACCCCACTGTCGCAGCACTTTTTTTACACGGCGTTTCACCACCGTGGTGAAGGGCAGTTTGGGGTGGTCGGCCCAATAGTTGTAGAACAGGCGTTGCACCTCGCGGTTGGGCCGCAGGCGTGGTTCGAGGCGCAGGGTATCTCTGGCGGGGTCGAAGAGCGGAGCCTGGGCGTCCGTGGCTCCCTCCTCGTTGTAGTGGGTGCCGCTACCGTCCATGCCGATGTTGCGGGTGAACGAGCGGACGGGACGGATGCAGTAGCCGTTGTGCTTATAGATGTGGTAGTCCCACACGATATCCCAGGCATCCACCTTGCCGTCCATCTGCGCCTGCAGCAGGCCGGCCATGCCTTCGCCGCCGCGGTCGAACCGCTTGACGGCGCGTGGATTGGAGATGAACTGGCGGAAGTCCTTGACCTCCCAGTCGATGTCGCGCCAGCGGTCGGCCCACGTGGCCCAGCCCCACGAGCAGGAGCGGTGCACGAGATAGAGGTCGTGCTTGGCGGTGTAGCTCTCCGGCAGCTTGATGTCAATGTTCATGCCGCCGACGGTCCAGATGCGCTTGTCTCGCTCATAGATGTCCAGCGCGCGGTTCATGTAGGGCAGGAATTGGGGGATGGTCTCGATGTCGTCCTCCACCACGATGACGCGGCTGCTGGTGCGGAGCACCTCGGTGATGCCGTCCACTACGTTGCGGAAGCAGCCTTTGTTGCGCTCGGCGAAATGGAGCTCCACCTTGGCGAATCCATCGATATGGCTCACCAGCTGGCGGGTCTCCTCGATGCGACGCAACCCCTCCTCCGAGGTACCGGCTTTGGCACCATCGGCGAAGACGTGGAGCACACTCTCCGAGGCACCCTCGTTGCGGCGCAGGGCCTCCAGGGTGCGGCGTGTGTGGTCGGGGCGGTTATATACAAAAAGGGCTATCGGAGCGTACATTATAGAATATTGGTTTTTAGTGTTTTGTAGGTATCCTCTTCTTCCTTGGTTCTTCCTCTCTAGGGATGCCGTTTCGCCATGCGTTTGGCCCAGTTGAAGGGCTTCAAAAGGGTCTTGCCAAGACGGTAGGCAAGCGAGTTGCGGTTGCCCTCCCACTCGTGCATCACCTTGACGATGATGTTCTTCAATTCCGTCATCCAGCGGTCGATATTCTCCCGCAGCCACTCGTCTTGCACCACGCTGCGCAGCTTGGCCAGGATGATGATGTTCTCCATCATGTTGGGGTACCAGGCGTTGCGGGTCCAGATACCGGTGTTCTTGCGGAAGACCGACATGTAGCCGGTGATGCCGGCAATGCGGCCACGGTCCATGTAGAGGTGCAGCGTTACGAGGTCCATGCTCACAATCCAGCCCACATCGCGACGCAGGCGCTCGGCCTCGGCGTTCACGCGTATCATCAGCGTAGTGGTGTGGAGGTAGCCGCCCCAGAGCAGCTGCTTCACATAGAGCCCCTCCTTGGGAGCGGGGTTGTCGTGGGGTTCGAAGTCCTGCTTGTTCTGGTCGTACTCGCGGAACTGGTGGTAGCAGATGCTCACGTCGGGATTTTGCTCCATGAAGTCGGCCTGACGCTGCAGCTTGTGCGGGTCGCACCACCAGTCGTCGCCCTCGCAGAAGGTGATGTATTTGCCGCGCGCCTCGGGGATGAGGAAGGTGGACCAGATTTCCTTCTTCTGCGAAAACTGGTTTTCATTTTGGAGGATGGTGCGGATGCGGTCGGGGTAGCGGTCGGCGTACTCGCGGATGATGTCCTGCGAGCCGTCGGTCGATGCGTCGTCGTGGATGATGATTTCGTAGGGGAACGAAGTCTCCTGCATCACCAGCCCGTCAAGGCACTGCCGCAGATACGGTGCCTGGTTGTACACCACGCACAGGGCGCTGACGAGGGGGGGGGGGGGGGGGGGCATTTTGCACAGGGGGCTGGCGAGGGGGGGGGGGGAGGTGGACATTTTGCAACAGGGATTAAATTAACGGCTGTTGTTTTTGTAAAGTGGAGTGTTTTTTTAGAGCAAGGGCTATTTTCTACGGCGTATTATTTTTTTTATTGCATGAAATGGCTTTAAGAGTGATTTCCCAACTTTGTAATCCATAGAAGATTCTATTTTCTTCAAAGCAGACTCTGTCGCCAAAACCCTTGCGCTGAAAGTTTGCAGACAATCTTGAAACTGATATAAGACGTCGGGAAGGTACGGCTTGAATTTTTCTTCGTGAGACGTACATATTTGTTTATACAGATTTGCAAACTGGTTGTCTGCATTGCTTGACCTTGACGTAAAGTGTGTACGATACCGGAATAGAAATTCGTCAATACAATGCACAATATCGTCTGGATTCAGCAGTGCTATCCAGAAATCCCAGTCTTCAAGCCCCGCTCGCATCGACTCGTTGTATCCTGAAGTGGCGTCATAGTCGCTGCGACGATACATGGCGGAACAAAAGATACAGTTGCGAAAGAGTAGAGTTGGAAAACTATAGGAGGGAAGGTTCCATATCCCGTTTTGAACTCCGAAATATTCAGCTTTGCTGTAGACCAGTTTTGTTTCGGGAAATGCCTTAAAATGTGAAATGGCCTTCTCGATGTAACTTGGAAGAATGATGTCGTCAGCGTCAAGAGGTAAGATAAAATCTCCTGACGAATGCAGAATCGCCTCATTGCGTGCTGCGGAGGGGCCTTTGTTTTCTTGGTGAAAGCAGAGGATGCGTGAATCGGATAGAGCAAAATCCCGGGCAATGGACAGCGTCCCGTCGGTTGAGCCGTCGTCAACAATTATGCATTCCCAATTTGTATAAGTTTGAGCCAGTACAGAATCAAGTGTCTGTGCCAGAAAGTTTTCACAATTGTATGCTGGAATTATGACAGATACTTTGTATTTCTCCATGAAAAATTATTTATTAATCCACCGGCCTTTTCGTTTAATGAATGTTTTGTAAGGGGTCGGTGACACTCCGACAGACCGACATGAAAAAGTATACATGTATTTAGTGTGCTGGACACCAAGGTGGATGAGGCAACGGAGAATGAAAAACAGATAAATGTGGTAATTTTTGCGGCAGAGCTCACCAAGCCAATAAGGGCCATGCCATATAAATTTGCCTTTTTTCTTTAGGTAGCATAATGCACGCAGTTCGGCATTTGTTCTGGTAAGAATGCTTTTCAGGGCCCTGCTTTTGGTCAGATGGGATGAGGTAGTGTCATATACGTAGATACTTGTGGCTGTGGTATGGTAGCAAGTTATTTCCTGAGATAATATGGCAGCAAACATTACGTCGTTCGCATGCATTGTTTCCTCAAATCGTATAGGAGTTTTCTCTATGATATCCTGCCGTATCATTTTGGTCCATACAGGTAGATGATTTAGATATAAAGAGTCAGTATCAGTGTGACAGACGAAAGGAGTCAGGTCAGTTTGATACTGGTGTGTTTCTTTGTCTGAAATAAATTCAGCATTCCACACTAAAACTTCACAATTGTTGGGCTTGGGAGTGGCGAGTAGTGTTGAAAAAGGTATTGTTATAAAGTAATCGTCGCAGTCGGCAAATAGCACCCACGTGCCTTTTGCATGTTGCAGTCCAAGGTTGCGCGCATGACCAGCACCACGACATTTTTCTAGCCGGATTACAACAATTCCTTGACTTTCAATTTTCCGAAAGAAATCGGCGTTTGCAATGGAGGATTCACTGTTGTCATCAACAACGATGACTTGTATGTCATCGCGAGGTGGGATGGATCCAAGCAAGCGCAATAATAGATGGGGTCGGTTTCTATGAGGAATAATTATGCTATATTGTATGTTCTTGTTGATGCCCAAGGCTACGAGAAATAGAGTGGATATCTTTAGATATGTGTAGAGGCGCCATTGCTGGCCTCCTGTAAGTATTTGCCGTTATTGTAGTTGGCGATGAGGACAGAAAAAGCGGTTGTTGGGTCATGTGAGGCAAGACGGTTTATTCAGATTTTCCAGCAACACCCTGATATTTTAGTGTGGGTTTTGTAACTTGGAGAATAGGTTGTAGTGTTCGAAGACGGCCTTGAGTTGTTTGTCGTTCAGGCAATCTTCTGGATTTGTGTTGGAAAAGAGCAGTGCATCGACGCGAGATGTGGGGAGTTCTGTCGGGTGGCCGTCAGGAATTCTGGTGGGAACCTTGATGATTTCAGTGCCATGAAGCAGCGCCATAGCATAGAACCAAACATCGTCAGCATAGGGGCATATTTTTAGAAAAACACTTTCGTTGAAAACCTCTTCAGAAAGACAATGAGGCGGATATAATACACCACCTATCCCTGTGAGAAAATTAAGTGTAGAGATGTCTGGTTTTGTGATGCGATGATCCCAGTTTAGGTAACTGATGGGAATGCCGTTGGCATCAGTTTTTATTCGATGAATTCTGCAAGCGCATATTGCGGATGGATATGATGTATGTGTATCAATAAGTCTTTCCAAAGTGTCAAACTCGTATAGGGCATCGTCGTCAATGGTGACAATGCAGGCCTCTGGATTTTGCTGGAGAGTGTAGATGAGTTTATTGTAGCTGCGAATGTCTTTGCAGAATGCAATTTCAAGTCCGCGTTGTTGTTGGCGTTTGAGTGTTGTCGGGATTGGTCTGTTGCGGAATTCTTCTTCGGACAGCCAGAGAATGATGCGGTTGGGTTTGACGGAGCCTTGCATGATGGATTCGATGGCCACGTGGACATCATGGATTCTTTCGCCAAAAGAAGTCAGCGATACAATGACCTCATGGTCGCAGAGTTTCTCGGAAGTGATTCCTGACTCCTGGCAGTTCAGTGTTTGTTGTCGGAATTTTTCTATGTGGATTTTTAGGAATTCCTCTTTTAATGTCAGGTTGGTTTCTTCTTGCCTCCGATGTACCTCTCGCAGCAAAGCACGGGTGTTGCTGTCGTGGCGCAGCCAGTTTTTAATGTAGTTGGAAAGTCCCATTATTTCTTGATTAGGCTATATATTTTTTTTGCAGGGCGTTTGATAAGTGGGCTGTATTTCATGTAGAAATAGTTGCCGTAAAGCCGTCGGTGGAGTTTGTTGCGGTTCCAGCCAATGGCAGGCCAAAAGGCGGGATTGGTGGCATTGATGTGTTCAACAGCAATACGGAAGCCCTCGCGAGAGGATTCTTGCAGGGCTTGGTCAAGATGTTCTTTCAAGTAGAGGAGTTTGGCGATAGCGGATTTTTTGTAGTAGGAAGGTTCTTTGTCGGAGAAAAATCGTTCGGTGACTTCCCAGTTGTAGAGTTCCTGCTTAAAGAGATCGGGGCGCAAGCGATGGTTGCGTTGGGCTACAAGAGAACTCTCGTTCATGCGATTATAATGGTAGAGTGCTTTGTCTACATGGCCAAAGGCTTGTGTGTAATATGCAATCTGCGACATGAGAACCTTATCTTCAGCATAGTTATAGCCCGGGATGCAGTGGATGTTGTGTTCGGTGAGAAGGGGGCGCCGTATGAGTCTACGCCAAACCACCATCAAATAACCTCTTGCCATGCTGCTGTAAGTTAGCATCATTTCATGTTTGTCCTTGTAGAGAGGTTCCGACAGTAGGTGGTCGCCTCCATCCGTGTGCATCAGAGCATTGCACCATACCATATCGGCATCGTTTTCCTGCTGTTTCTCAACCAACAATTGTATTGTGTCGGACTCAATAAAGTCATCGGCATCGACAAAGCAGATAAAGTCGCCGGTTGCGCTGTCGATAGCTTCGTTGCGCGAGGCCGCAACACCAAGGTTCTTGTCGTGGCGGATGTATGTGACATCGTTGGCTCTGTTGGGGAATTGTTCAATTATTGACTTGATAGAGCTGGCGCTATCGTCGGTAGAGGCGTCGTCGATGAATATGAACTCAAGCAAGGGATAAGTCTGGCCGAACAGGCTGCGAAGGCATCGGCCAAAGTATTTTCCGGCGTTGAAAAATGGGACTAGAATACTGACTTTATACATAGAAAGCAAGTTGCGTTTATTCTGTTCATTTTCGGTTTTTCCCCAATATCTTTTCCATTAGGTTCATTAAGAGAAGCAGGGCCGTCGTCATCTTATGGTAAACTTTGCGTTTGGATCGGTATTGCTCGATGGCCAATAATTGAGGATCTGGCTTTTTGTTTAGGAACTCTGTTAGACGCTGATAATCGTACATTATGCAGTCTGGCACTTCCTGTTGGATGACGTGCTGCCTTTCCGTGTCTCGTAAATCTATTTGGGTGTAAGATATGCCCCCTAAATCAAAGGCGCATACGATTAAATCGATATATTGAAACGTGTAACCTTGTAGTGCTTTACGTAAATAAAACTTCCAGTCGGAAACGATTTTAAATTGCTCGTCATAAGGGTCCTTGATTAGAAGTGATGTCCGAATGAACGAACTTTGGTGGCCAATAGATCTCTCTAGTAGAAGAGATATGGGAAGTCGGCTTTCGTATTTTTTCACGAAATCAAACATCCCATTCCTATAATGAGCCATATCACCATAAATGATATCGCCGTTTGGATTTTGATTGAATACTTTTTCCAATGTATTGTCAGAATATATCCAGTCACCGCTGTTCAAGAATTGGCAGTATTCTCCCTTGGCCACGCGGATTCCTTTGTTCATAGCGTTATAGACACCAGAGTCGGGCTCGCTGACCCAGTAGGCAAAGTGGGTGGAATATTGCTCTATCAACTCCTTGCTGCCGTCAGTACTGCCTCCATCAATGACAATCCATTCAAAATCGCGCCAAGTCTGTGCGATTACACTGTCGATGGTGCGCTGCAGCCCGTCTTTGTTATTGAGGTTTACGGTAATGATGGATAGTTTCATAAATGTAGGCATAAATATTCATGGTACTTTCTGCAAATGGAATCCGGTAGTTAGCTGGTGTAGATGTCCTTAAAAAGCCCTTTTAGTCCGACGGGGTTTATTGAGACAATTTCAATATCGGGATATAATGCATCAGCAAATTGCGCGAATTTCTCCCAGCCAGTTGTAATTTTATTCCAGTGCAGCTCTTTCGTGTTGTGGAGGTCGCTCATATGGGCAGAAAAGTGATTGTCAGAGCAGTCGCAACCCACAATGTAAATTCTGTCGGGGTGAGTGTAAAGGGCGAATTGTAGTGCTGCAAAGATGGTAGAACTGTAAACTATAAACGGTTTTGACGAAATATCAATTGTGAAATCGAAGGGGAAGGTATGTCGTGGGTTGTCGTAGAAGAAATATTGGGATGCGTTGAATCGTTCGATTTCGTGAAAAGGGATGGGTTTTACGTTGGGGAGCATATAGTGAGTGCCAAAAAAATATTGGCATTGTGGCATATTGCGTTGGGCTAGTAAACCAATCATCTTTTTGTCATAGTCTTGCATAAACAGATAGTCAAGGTTTACCTTGTCTGATAGGAATGTTCCATTTACGCCAATCTGGATGCAGTCTTTCTTGCTTGTCCATCTATCAAGAGAAGGTCCGCTCCCGATAACGGCGACTTCTCTTCCGCGATGGAAGTCGCGATATTTGGAGAAACTGTCTTTGTGTACGTTTAAAGCCTCTGCTTGCAGCGCCATAAAATTCATGTAGTCGCGGGATGCAAGCCTGTCTTCGTTGTATTGATCAAGTATTTGACGGCAGAGGTTTTGATTATCCTTGATTCTGTCTAAGTTTTTCCTGATCTTCTTTAATATCATGTTGAAAATGATGGGGAGTGTACTTTTTATTGGAAGTTTATTTGAAGAAGGTGTCTACTGCCTCCCTTACACATCCAGCACCACCATTTCTTGTCAGAACGATAATGCCAGGGATACTTTTAATTTTGTCACAGGCGTCGGCAGGGCAGGTGGCCAAACCAACGGATGAGAGTATATCGAAGCAATTTATGTCATCACCGATATAAGCCACTTCTTTCAAGGAGATTCCTTCTTTTTGGCATATCTCTTCTGCAGCCGAAAGTTTGCCGCCGTCTCTTTTGCCTTGGCACAAGTAGTCGACCTTCAGTTTTTTTGCGCGGTTTGAGACGATGGAGGTGTCTTCCGATGTGATGATACCGGTTTTGATGCCTGCTTCGCGCAACATTTGGAACGCCATGCCGTCGCGTGTGTTGAATTTTTTCAGTTCGTCGCCTTTTTCGGAGTAATACATGCCTCCATCGGTAAGTACGCCATCAACATCCGTAAGGAAGAGTTTGATTTTTTTAGCCTTGCTCCGCTTGGATAGGACGTGCCTGCGCATAAGGTTTTCCAGCACAATCCAGTCGTCGGACTCGTCAATCTCCGTCGCCGTGTACTCGGGCATTTCATAGATGCCGATGCGCCCACATAGGCGGTTGCCATGTTTGCGGATGTTCCCGATGGTGTTGATGTAGAACGCGCCGTTTTCCATTAGAGTGCCAGGGAAGTCTTGTCGGCGAGGACGGTGCATGTAGTCATAATTGATGGACTTGCCGTCCTCAGTCCAAAAGAAACGACGATTGCGCACACATGTCAGCATGCTGTCATATCGGTGTTCGTGGTATTGTCGCAGAGCTTCTGTAAAATGCAGGGTTTCTGTCAAGGGGGATGTCGCCTGCACTAGTATGAATATATCGTCATCCTTCAATTTGGATTGTTCTATGTATTCAAGCATGACGCTCTCAGTGCTGGCCGTGTCCGATGCGTTTTCTGCAGAGCGTCGGTATAATTGAGTTTTGCTGTAGTGACAGGCTTCAATGGTACGCCAAATCTCGTCAGAGTCGGTGGCCACAACAATCTCATCCACGGAGGAGCAAGTTTCAAGCGCCTCGATATTCCAACATACCAAGGGTTTGCCGCAGAAGGGTTTTATGTTCTTCAGTGGGATGGACTTGGATCCACCTCGAACCGGGATGAAGGCTACGACCATTTCACTTGGTTTTTCTTCAGTTTGTTGCGCTGCACCATTTCGATGTCGAGTATGTCGTGCTGTTTATAGGTCAGTGCTTTGGCCACTGCACGGCAGTCGCGTGCCAATTTCCGCATACCGTCAGGCTCCAGCGATGCCGCGTGGTCCGTTCCTTTCCAGGTACGGTCGAGGGTGAAATGTCGTTCAATCCATTCCGCACCCAAAGCCACGGCTGCGGCATCGACGGCAATACCCAGATGGTGCCCAGAAAAACCGATGGCCTTCACCCGTCCGCTATACTGCTCTCTCATACGCGTTAGCTCCATCAGGCAGATGTCTTCGAAGGGCACAGGGTAGCCAGAGGTGCAGTTGTACAGCACCACGTCTTTCGCGCGGCCGTTCTGCTCGAAGAATTCTACAATCTCCTCCTCTTCTTGCTTGGTGGTCATGCCGAATGACAGGTGTATCTCGCCGTCAAAATTGTCGCACAGATACTGTAGCATGGGCTTGTTGAGGTTGCAGGCCGAGGGAATCTTGATTAGTTGGGGACGAAGAGATGTGATTTCTTTGGCCGAAGTGAGATCCCATACCGATGTGGAATAGGTGATGCCATATTCTTCGCACCAGGATTTCAACTGACGATGTTGGTCAAGTGTAAATTCCAGAAATTCGCGGTGTGCTCCATAAGTGGCACCGTAAGAATTTGCCGGGTTAGGGTGTGGAGCGTTGTATTCCTCTGGTGTAAGCAATTCTTTGTTGCATCTTTTTTGGAATTTCACAACGTCTGCCTTGCAGTAAGTGGCCGCTGTCAGGATCATCTCTTTGGCGATGTTCATATCGCCTTTGTGGTTGCAACCAATTTCTGCTATTATTTTTGGTGTGGTCATATTCAATTTATTTACATATTGTCCAATGTTTCTCTACAATCATTTAGGACTTTATTGCTCCATCTCGTCTCGAGTTCGTCGTGGTCATAATCATCTCTTTGGCGATGCTCATATCGCTTTTGTGATTACAGCCTATTTCGGCAACTATTCGTGGTGAAGTCATAATTCGATAGAGTTCGTATTATTCAATGTGGTTTCTAGATGTGGTCGTGTTTGCGAACCTTAAGACACATCCGTTGTCATAAACTGCAAAAGTGAATCTTTTGACAACGATTCAGAGGTACTCCTTATTTTGTTTCGCAATTGCATATAATTTGGAGAGGACAAAATGTTTTGACAGTCTTTAAGGATATTTGAGACGTCTTCATCTGTAGGAATGGCATTGTACTCCTTTATTTCGGCGTAGTTTAACATGTGTTGCAGTGCCGTAGTTTTGTGGCTATTGCTGCCTAGGAAGACGCATGGTGTCCCCCCAATGGAAGCAAGTATTGATGGATGCCATCGGCCAGAAATAAAGATATCTGCATTTGCCAATATGCTCATCCCGAAGTATATGTTTGTATGTACTGGAATCAGCGGACACCCCGAGACATTTGCTACTCTCTCCAAAAAACGATCCCCTATACAGGTTGGCACGATGTAGACATTGTAATGTTCTTTTAGTGCAAGTGCAAGTTTAATATAGCTATTGCATGCCTCTTGTTGTGTCCATGCCGCGAAGGAGGATCCCGACAAGCAAACATAGGGTTTCCGAAAGTCGTATTTTTCAATTACCTCGTCATACTCTGGAAATGGTACCATCACTCGTGGGGTAGTCTTTGCAAGAGGAAGATAATCCGAATACTTGGTCCAACTGAAGAGTGCATCTGGCACATAAATGGCATTATTGCCAATGTTCTCCAAATAATATTGGTAGGATAAGGGGTCTCGAGCGGTAACTTTGGTACATTGGAGGAAAATATCTTTAAATTCATTCAATGTCTTTGTGTTTCGTCCTGTTTCTGGACAGTCAGAGAACACTGCGTTTAGGTAGTATGTCTTTTTCCCGTATTCCTGTGCTAATTTAAATATCAGTGCATAAAAGATAGAGTCGTATCTTGGTGGATTGGTAAATATAGCTGTACCTTCTCCATTGCAAACGAGAGCATCACATTGTCTCAACATTTCATCTATCTTTTGGTAGTAAGATAGAGGCTTGTTGTTTATCATCCTTCGATAAGCAATATAGCTATCTGCAACAGTCTCTTTGATAATGTTGTAGGGGTCATTATCTTTGATTTTCTGAGTGAAAAGACCTCTTCTATATAACGCCATCCTTATACGGTCGGACAAGGAGTATATCCGATCCCTAAGGTGTAGTGGCCTGTATACATGGGTAAATGTACCGTCAATTGTATAGATGACGTCGGCGTGTTCTCGAACCATATCTTTAAGTGCGGTCGATGTCGCGCGACATCCCCAGTTGTCCCTATTTCGGTTGTCTGCAAGAAATACTACCTTCATTGTGTTGTTTCGTTGTGTGGACAGTAATTAAATGATGCTGTCTTCCCACTTTATTTTGAAATTTAGCAAACCCGGTCGGATGAATGATTTCTCTGCTCCATACGTCATTACGTTTTGTATCTCAAATTGAAGGGGACTCTCTTTGATATCTATGCCTCCCTTGTTTGGCCGCCCGATTGCGACTCGTGTATCGTAGATTCCTGGTTTGAGTGTGTCAGGAAGATACAGTTCTGTTCGATGGAAGCCTTTTTGCCTATGCTGAAATAATTCTGGTGACTGGTCTATGTCCCAAGTCATAAATATCCATGCGCCCTCTTTAAACAAGGAGAATGAAAGATTGGTTCCTTTTAGGTCTTCTTTTGCATAGTATTCAATACCAATTTTAATCCGGTCTGTCATGTCAATCATTTGGTCATCTCTTTTCCCATCGACCAGTACTTCAACTTTGGTTATACATGCAGGAAGATTCTCATTGATTGCCCATGTTGTGTGTCGTTCTGTGAGGTCTGCATCGGAAATATAGGCCTCAATTACCTGATCCATGTTGCCGGTACATTTCACCTTGCCGTTCTCCAGCAGTACACCATTCTTACAGAGAGCTCTTACACTGGCCATATTATGGCTGACAAACAGCACGGTTCTTCCATCTCCGCGAGACACGTCCTGCATCTTTCCGATGGCCTTCTTCTGGAATTCGGCGTCACCGACGGCGAGGACTTCATCGACGACGAGGATGTCGGGGTCGAGGTGGGCGGCGACGGCGAAGCCGAGGCGGACGCGCATACCGCTTGAGTAGCGCTTGACGGGGGTGTCGATGTAGCGCTCGCAGCCACTGAAGTCGATAATCTCGTCAATCTTGCGGGTGATTTCGGCTTTGGTCATGCCGAGAATGGCGCCGTTGAGGTATATGTTCTCGCGGCCGGTCATCTCGGGATGGAATCCTGTACCCACTTCGAGAAGCGAGGCGATGCGGCCTCGGGCGCGTATGTCGCCGGTAGTAGGGGAGGTGATTCGGGACAGGAGCTTGAGCAGGGTGCTCTTGCCGGCACCGTTCTTGCCGATAATGCCGACGACGTCGCCCTGTTCCACCTTGAAGTCAATGTCGCGCAGAGCCCAGACGAACTGGCTTTCTCCTTTGGTGCCGCGGTCGTTGGTCTCGCCGATGGTGAGGTAGGGGTCTTCCTTGTGTCGCACGCTGGTAATCCACCAGCGTTTGATGTCTTCGCGGAAGGTGCCGGTGGAGACAAGTCCGAGGCGGTAGAGTTTGCTTACGTGGTTGAATTCTATTGCTGTTGCCATTCTGTATGGTTTAGGAAGTCGTTGTATGCGAGGCGGATGCCTTCTTTTAATTCGGTTTTGTAGGTCCATCCCAGGGAGGCTGCCTTGCTCACGTCGAGCAATTTGCGCGGTGTGCCGTTGGGTTTGGTGGAGTCCCAGTGGATTTGGCCGCAGTAGCCTACAATGTCAGCTATGGTTTCGGCGAGGGCTTTGATGGTGATTTCTTTTCCGGTACCGGCGTTGACGGTCTCGTTGCCGGAGTAGTTTTGCATGAGGAATACGCAGAGCTCGGCCAGGTCGTCCACGTAGAGAAATTCGCGCAGTGCGCTGCCGTCGCCCCAGCAGGTAACTTCGGGGAGCCCCTGCTGTTTGGCTTCGTGGAAACGGCGTATCATGGCGGGCAGCACATGGCTGTGTTCGGGGTGGTAGTTATCGTTGGGGCCGTAGAGGTTGGTTGGCATGACGGAGATGTAGTCGGTACCGTACTGCCGGTTGAGGTATTCGCAGTATTTCAGGCCGCTGATTTTGGCCAGGGCGTATGCTTCGTTGGTGGGTTCGAGGGCGGAGGTGAGCAGGCAGTCTTCGCGCATGGGCTGCGGTGCGAGGCGAGGGTAGATGCAGCTGGAGCCGAGGAAGAGCAGTTTCTTGACACCATTTTGCCAGGCGGCGTGGATGGTGTTCATTTCAAGCGTCATGTTGAGGTACATGAAGTCGGCCAGTGCGCTGCTGTTGGCTCCTATCCCACCCACCTTGGCGGCAGCCAGGAAGACGTACTCGGGTTTTTCCTCGGCGAAGAAGCGCTCCACATCGACTTGGCGTGTGAGGTCTAGTTCGGCGTGGGTGCGGGTAACAATATTGGTGTGGCCTAATCGCTGCAGTTCGCGCACAATGGCAGATCCCACCATGCCGCGATGGCCTGCTACAAATATTTTGGATTCTTTCAGCATAGGTATGTTTCTATGTGGGAATGGTAGGGGAACGGTAGGGGAATGGTAGGGGAATACTTCGGCCGTGGTAGGATTTGGAAGGATATGGTAGGGTGCTGTGGTAAGTGGTTATTTTACAATGCCTTTCTCCAGATATTCTTCCAGGTTGACTTTCACGCGGTAGGCGGCATCGTCGGCGGCCACCTTTCGCATATCATGGCTCACCATGAGGCGCACCAGCTCGGCGAAAGGTGTCTTCGAGGGATTCCAGCCCAGTTTGGCCTTGGCTTTGGAGGGGTCTCCGAGGAGGTTGACCACATCGGTGGGGCGGTAGAAGTCAGGGCTGACCTCGATCAGCACGCGTCCGGTGGAGACATCGATGCCTTTCTCTCCAATGCCGCTGCCTTCGAAACGGAGTTCGATGCCGGCCTCGCGGAAAGCCAGCTGGCAGAATTCACGCACAGAATGCTGTTCGCCGGTGGCCACCACAAAGTCGTCGGGCTCTGGCTGCTGGAGCATGAGCCACATACATTCCACATAGTCTTTGGCATAGCCCCAGTCGCGCAGCGAGTCCAAGTTGCCCAACAGCAGTTTCTGCTGCTTGCCTTGCTTGATTCGGGCGGCGGCGAGGGTGATTTTGCGGGTTACGAAGTTTTCGCCGCGGCGCTCGCTCTCGTGGTTGAAGAGGATGCCGTTGCAGCAGAACATGTTGTAGGCTTCGCGATACTCTTTGATAATCCAGTAGCTGTAGAGTTTGGCCACTGCGTAGGGACTGTAGGGGTGGAACGGGGTCTCTTCGTTTTGCGGCACCGCCTCCACGCGCCCGTAAAGTTCGGAGGTGCTGGCGTGGTAGATACGGCAGCTCTGTGCCAAGCCGCAGAGGCGCACGGCCTCGAGGATGCGCAACGTGCCGGTGGCATCGACGTTGGCGGTGTATTCAGGTACGTCGAAGCTGACCTGCACGTGGCTCTGGGCGGCCAGGTTATAGATTTCGTCAGGGCGTACCAGATTGATGACTTGCTGTATACCCATCGAGTCGGCCAGGTCGCCGTAGTGGAGATGGAAGCGCTCATGTCCTTCCAGATGTGCGATGCGTTCGCGGTAGTCTACGCTGCTGCGGCGTATGATGCCGTGCACGTCGTAGCCTTTTTCTAACAGGAATTCAGCCAGGTAACTTCCGTCCTGACCGGTGATGCCGGTGATGAGGGCTTTCTTCATGAGAGGTTACATTTTGTGCAGTATGCTGCGGGGTTTGGCAGCGTGGGCGGTAAGGCTGGCGAGGAAGAGTCGCCAAGCGGGGTCGTGTTGGTACACGAGGCGGTGTTTCCAACGGTTGGTGCGGTAGCGGCGCAGTTTCCATGCCAGGCGGCGCAGGGTTTCTTCCTTGTGTTCGGCTAGGTTGCCGTAGATGATATCGTTTTCAATGCGTTCGACGAGGGAGCTGTCGGCATTGTGTGGCAGCGGGTTGTCGGTGCCGAAGCGGTTGTGGGCAATGGTGTTGAGCGCTTCCACGAAGTCCGCCATGCCTGATTCTTTGATGCCGTTTCGCACTTTGTCCCAGTCGGCGGCGGTGCGGTGTGCGGTGGAGAGGAGATGCCAGTCGACAAGGTCGCGCAGGGTGATGCGGCTGGCTGCGAAGTGTCCTGCCATGTGGCGCAGGAGGAAGAGCACCTCGAAGGTGGGCGAGGGGGCTTCGGCTTTCAGCAGTGCTTCGTAGCGGCGGTTACTTGGAGGATAGTGGGCATTGACGAGGTCGAAGTGGCTTTCGATGGTTACGCCGCGGTAGTCGTATTTGGAGTGGTGGTGGGCGTCGTTACTGACAGTTACACCCAAGTGTTTCTCTGCCAGCGCGTCGGCTTCATCGTGCTGGTCGTAGAAGTAGAGGTCGAGGTCGCTGAATTCGCGTAGTTCGGGCAGGGGGTAGAGCTGTGCCAGGCGAGTGCCTTTGAGAGTGAGGGTCTCGATGCCGTGTTGGTGTATGAGTGCCTCGATTTCGTGCTGTACGTCCAGCTGGTGGCGGTACCGTGCTGCGGCTTTTTCCCGTTCGGAGAGCCAGGGTATCAGCACACTGCGCGGTGGCTTTTGTTCTTGTTCTAGGTGGTCGAATGCCTCGCTGGCGAGGGCGGCCACGTGGTTTTGCTGCAGGAGGGTGAAGAGGCGATGCCAGTCAATCTGTCGGGGCAGTTCTGCCTTGCCGCCGTTGAGAGCGCTGCGCAGTAGACTGAATATGGCATCGCGTTCGTCCATCAGACGGTGTCCATGAAGTTGCGCTCCTTTTGGTTGAAGATCAGGATGCCGCCCAGTAGCAGCACAACCATCACGATGAAACTGTAGGCCAGCCAATTCCAGCTGAATTCACCAGCTCCGAGGAAACCGTATTTGAAGCCCTCGAAAATGCTGGTTACAGGGTTGATCTGCATGGCGATTTTCAGCCTCGGGTCGGTTACAGTGCTCAATGGGTAGATGATGGGCGTGGCGTACATCCAGAGGCTGGTAACGTAGTTGAGCAGGATGCCGATGTCGCGATACTTAGTGCTGAAGCTCGAGAAGATGATGCCAAAGCCGAGTCCCAGCCCGGCCAGCATCACTACGTGCAGGGGGAAAAGAAAGGCGTAGACGTTGATATTGAGGTATTCGGAGCCCGGCAGGTTTCCGAATACGTAGATGCAGTAGACGATGCCGAAAAGCAGTATCTGGATGCCGAAGGTGAGCAGACCCGACACGAGGCCCGAAATGGGTACGATGAGCCTGGGGAAGTAGACTTTGCCGAAAAGGTTTACGTTGCCGGTGAAGGTGCTTCGGGCGCGGCCGAGGCATCCGCTGAAGTAGCCCCAAAGGCTGATACCAGCCAGATAGAACAGTGGCTGGGGAAGGCCGTCCGTAGAAATTTTTGCAATATTGCCGAAGACCACCGCATAGAGCAGCACGGTCATGGTGGGTTGTATGATGAACCACAGGGGGCCGAGGACGGTCTGTTTGAAGGCCGTGGTAATGTCGCGGCGGATGAAGAGACTGCACAGGTCTCGGTAGTCCCACAATTCCTTCAGGTTCAGCTTCCAAAGGCTCTCTTTGGGCCTGATGACGGTGGTCCAGCCTTCGTTGTTGTTTTTAGCCATTGTGTTTGTTTAGTGTGATTGTTTATGGTGAAAGATGATGTTGCCAACGATGCCCCAGAAGTAGCGCCAGTCGGTGCGGCGCGGGGCTTTGAGGTAGGCTTCCAGGTAGCGGCGTTCGCTCTCCTGCACCTCCTCGATGGTTTCGGGCGACTTGCGGTCGTAGTAGAACGGCGGCAGCAGCCCGGGTTTGGTGCGTGTGCGCAGTTGCTGCATCTCGGGGGTGTAGAGGCTGAAGTAGTGCTTGCTCAACGGCCGCACACCCACCAGCTTCATGTCGCCCTGCAGCATGTTCCACACCATCGGCAGCTCGTCGAGCCACACCTTGCGCAGGAACGTGCCCCAGAAGTTCACACGGTAGTCCTCCTTGAATTTGCCGCCCTTGTCCAGGTGTTGGTACTCGTAGACGTAGGACTGGATGTATTCCGAGTAGGTGTACATGGTGCGGAACTTGTGCACCTGTATCTCCTTGCCGTTCAGTCCAATGCGGCGCAGGTGGATGATGGGCGAGCCGGTGGGCGGCGTGTCGTTCACGGGTGCCTTCACCTTGTGGGCCACCACGAAGAATTCGCCGTAGCGGAATTGCTCGTCAATCACCTCGAAGCCAGCCCGGTAGAGCCTGCCGAGCACCTCCACCCGCGGGAAAGTGCGGTTCTTGCCGTGGGTCAGTGCGTAATAGAGCTTGTTGGTCAGCCGCAGTTTGGGGCACACGCGGTGCCACAGGTAGTGCATGCCTACCACCACAGACCGTATCCCCCAGGGGTATTTCTGCTCGAGCATCGTCCGCTTGAGCGACGCTGTCATCGAGTGGCAGCAGATGTAGGAGCCCATGTCCAGGTGCTCGTTGGCGACGTAGAGAAACTGGTTGAGGTTCTCAATCGTATGCAGCGGGCGGGTGAGGTACAGCAACTTGGGCCTGCGGTCGCCGATGCGGTAGCTCAACGCCTCGGGGGTGATGGTAGTCAGCGGGATGATTGCCGTCGAAGGGTATTTCTCCTGATGGATATTCAGCCATTTGAGCAGTTCCTTCTGGCTCAGGTCGGCGGTCTCCTCCAGCAGCCGCTTCACCTCCTCGTCGTCGATGTCGTCGATGGACAGCTTGGCTCCGTTGTCGGCACCGTTCTCGGTATATGCCTCGTCGTGCTCTATCTCGTATTGCAGGTGAAACAGCGGGGTCTTCATCCCTCAGTCTATTTTCTTCAGAAAGTCGGGGTGGATATAGGCCGTGGCCACAGCTACCACTCCCGGTATCGTAACCACCAGCCGGCGGTCGCGTTTGATGCGCTTGATATGCCCTTCGGCACCCTTGAAGGGGCCTTGGGTTACCACCACACGGTCGCCCATGTGATATTCCGGACGGTCGTCGCCAAGCAGCGTAAGCCCTTGGCGGCCAGCCGTTACCACAAATCGGAACACCTCCATCTCCCTGTCGCCTATCCGGGCCGGCTTGCGGCTGCCCGGCAGGCGGTAGACCATCATCCGCTCGTGGTGCCGGGCGGCCAGGTCGGTGATTTCCATCTCGGTGCAGCGTACAAACAGCAGCGACGCAATCACCTCGCTGGGCCTGAAACTCTCCCATCCTCGCTCCTCCAACTCGACCAGCAGTGTGGCCCATCGGTTGAAGAGCACCCGTATGGCGTACCAGCCTGCGCCATCGTTCTGCGGCGTGGCGGCATTGCTCCCGGAGAGTACGTTCGATTGATTCTTTACTTCCATTTGTACTTCTTTAGTCAAAATCTTCTCCTCCCCGTCTTGGCGGTCGGAGTGCTGGCAGGTTCGTCGGTCGGTCGGTTCCGATTTGCGGGCGTTCCTATCCAGGAACGGAGCCGTAACCCTATCATTCTCAATGCGAAAGGCTGTCCTTTCGCAAGAGAACTATTCTGCAAATATACAACTTTTTTATAAAAAGTGGAAATTATTTTAAATCGCCACCCATTTTTGCCCTTTTCGCCCCCTCCTTTTTGCCACCTCCCCCCAGGGTGCTTTTCGATGCCTTGGAGAGGAAGAAGAGGGGAAGAAGAGGGTGCCTTTAAAACGTTGAAAATCAGCCTCTGGAAAACCTATGGTTTTGCCCCCGTTTTCCCATTTTTTGCAAAAAGTTGCGCATTTCTGCAACTTCCTCGTAGTCAGTATTATGTACGAAAAAAGCCGGAAACTCGCTGTTTCCGGCTTTCGGTGGGGTGTAGGTGGGTTAGAGACCCAGCACCGAGGCACCCTGCTTGTACACGATGTCGCGCGGGATGTTGGCGTCGCGGATGGCGTCGAGGTCCTTCTGGAGTTCGGCACCGATCTTGCCGTTGCGGTCGCTGTATGCCTTGGCGGCGGCCATGTCGCCCTCGCCTTCCATGGCGATGATGATGGCGGCCCACTCGCGGGCGGCCTGGCGGGCCTTCTCGATGTCGATGACATACTTGCCCTCGGCGTTGCGGCTGAAGGCGCCGTGCTCCTGGAAGTAGTTGTAGCACATCACGTTGGCCAGGCCGTGGGCCTCGGTGGCTCCGAAGCGTACCGAGCGCAGTATGCCGGCGATGAAGGTGATGTAGTTCTCCTCGATGGTGCTGTTGGTGATCTCGCCGCGCTCGATGAGCTGCTCGGTCAGGAACAGTCCGCAGACGTCAGCCTTGGCCTCCTCCCATGCGCTGTATTGGGCACCGAGGGCCTGGCGGCAGGGGCCGCGGCCGGTAACGGTGTTCTTGATGCCCAGGCCGTGGGCCACCTCGTGGTAGCAGGTGTTGCCAAAGAAGGCGTTGAAGGTAACCTTGTCCACCTGCTCGTCGCACACCATCAGCTTGGCTATCGGGGTCATGATGTTGTCGAACTTGGCCTGCATGGCGTTCTTCAGCTGCAGGCGGCGGCTGCCTTTGGCCAGCTGTACACGCTCGTCGTTGGGCAGGTTGATGGCGATGGTCTTCGAGCCCGCGTTGCAGTCGCCGGCGTAGTAGACCACGTCGTACACGTTGATGTCGCAGTCCGTGCCCGGCACCTCTTTCTTATACTTCTCGTCGCAGGGCAGCAGGCGCTGCATCTCGGGCAGCATGGCGGCAAACTTGCTCAGGTCGTTGCTCCACTGCTCGTCCTTGACCAGCACGAACGCCTCGTGGCTGCACTTCAGGCCGTGCAGGGCGTCGTCGTAGTTCTCGATGGGACCGACCACGAAGTCCAGCTTGCTGTCCTTCATGTCCATCCACACCATGTCGCTAACAAAGTAGTCGTCGGTCTTGAAGGCTTCGCGGCGTGCCTCGAGGTACTTCTTCAGGCCGGCGTTCTCGGCCAGGCCGATGGCTTTCTCCAGCAGGGCGTCCACCTTGGCCAGCTGCTCTTTGTATGCCTCGTGGTAAGGCAGCACATAGAGCTTGCCCTCGGCATCGCGGCGGATGAGGCTGTACTGGTCGTCCTTGCGCGGGTCGTCAAGGGCGGCGAACTCCTCCTCCGTCATGTCGGCAGGGTAGAAGTTGGCCCCGTGCGGGCGCTCGCCGTAGCCCGGCAGGAAGGGTTTCTCGTCGTTCAGGCGGTCCCAGGCGCCGTACTGTATGTTCGCAAAGGCGCGCATGGCGGGGTCGATCAACGTGTCCAGCGAGGCGCGGTTCTCCTTGCCGAAGTACTGGTCCCAATAGATCTCGTCCATCACGTCGCCAATCTCGATGAAGATTTTCACGAGCTCTTTCTCGTTGGCGCTGAGGGTGTTGATGAGGTCCGACTTCAGTTCGAACACGGCATACTCATCCACTTTTTGCTGAATTTCCGATTTTTCGCCGGCTGCTTTCTGGTTTTTGCAGCCCACGGCGGCTAACATGGTTAGTGCCATTCCAAAAATTATTAACTTTTTCATTATTAATATGTTTTGAGGTTTATATGCGCTGATTTCAATTTGCAAAGTTACATTTTTTTTGTCATATCAAAAAATAGTTGTACTTTTGCACCCGATTTTGACACAAAATCACCCCCACGGAAAGGTGCTCGAGTGGTTGAAGAGGCCCGCCTGGAAAGCGAGTAAGCGTTAACAGCGCTTCAGGGGTTCGAATCCCCTCCTTTCCGCCAGAGAAGTTGCAGTCGAGAGATTGCAACTTTTTTTTGTTTGGTATGCGTTTTTTTTCGTAATTTTGCCCCTCGAAATCAGTACGTATACCACACATGAAATACAACAGAATTATCTCCTTTATCCTTTTCGTCATAATGTCGTTTTCGGCCATGGGGCAGGAAAAGTTTGACAGAAACCAGCTGGACACCTTGATGCTCGATGGGGAGTATGCAACAGCCCATGCGTTGGCTCGGGAATACTATCGGCAGGTGCAGGGGGAGAGTGGGGTGGAACAGCTCGCCGCGGCGTTCTATCTGACGGCCCTCGACTATGCCTACAACAAAAGCCCGGTTGATTCGGCCCTGCAGCGTTACCATCAGTTGGCTCGCCGTTTACAGGGGATTGACCGTGCGGTGGCTTATTCGTTTCTTTTCCAGGCATACCGCTCTGTTTATGAAAACGATTATTGGAGACTTAAACGCAACACTGTCTCCGACGACCCCAACCTGAAGTATCCCCAGTGGCATCTTGGCCGCATGGAGGACACCTTGACGGCCTGTGCCGACAGTGTGCTGGCATACGCTGAAATGCTGCGCCATGCCAGTCCGCAGCCTTACCGATGGTTGTGGGACGACCGACCGCCGTACCCCGTGATGGACAGCAGCCTGCTGGGTATGCTGGTGCAGGTATTGCTTGTTCAGTCAAAGACTTACCATGTCAACATCACAACGTTGACCGATAGTGTATTGCCCTATCCGCTCAACGTTCACCACAAGGTGGCGCCATTGTACCGGGACGGTACCGCCGACATGAAACTGTGGCTCGACCTGCAGAGGCTTGACGCCTGTTACTACAATTCCGCCTTCCTCCCCCTCGTCGACAGCCTTTCGCGCTGCTATTCGGCCCGTCTCCAGTCCGTCGATATGAAGGCCTTGCTGAATAAGCATCGGGCTAAATACCTTAATTACGAACACCGTAAACTGGAAGCCGAACAGCTTTGCCTCGAAACGGAGCAGGCTTACCCCGGCACCTATGGTGCAAGTTTCTGCCGCCAGTTGCGGCATGGCATCTGCCTGCCGGATTACAAGATTAACTACAGCTACACCGGGTCGTCGCGTCGCAGCCGTATGGCGTGCGTGGAATCTCGCAACGTCCATTGGATTGACTTCCGGCTGGTGAAACAGGAGCTTGTGCCTGACAGTTTGAAAGAGATGAGTCGGCTGGACACCCTGCAGAAGCTGCCGGCGGTGAAGGAGTGGCGGCAGGCGATTCCCGACCCCGGCGACCACTTGGCGCACCAGTACATCATAGCGCTGCCGGCGGTGCCGCAGGGCGAATACTATCTGGTGGCTTTGACTGACAGCAGCTTCTGCTATGGTGTCTACCAATCGTCCGATGCCATATTCATTACTTATGATAAGGATGCCGCCGCCGGCAAGCATACGAGGCTTTACCCCTCGTCGGGATATTTGGTGGATCGGTTGACGGGACAGCCTTTGGTCGGCAAGCGCATTACGTTGCACCTTATGGGCGAATTGAGCTATCGCGATTACCGCCGCCGTTGCCGCACCGACCGTGAGGGCTACTTCCATTTCCCGACCTCCTCCTTCCGTTACCACATGATGGAAGCCAGTGACCTCTCGGCGCAGGTTGATGGATATGAATACTCTTTGCTCTTCAATTCCTGGAGGAGCAGTGTCGGGATTGCATCATCGATAGGCGGTCTTAAGTCGAAAATGCTCGAAATTGTGATGACGGACCGACCCATCTACCGCTTGGGCGACACTGTGCGTTTCAGCTGCGTGTCCTATCGCCAGAAAGAAAGCGGCGAAGCGTGGGAGACACGGCTGCGCCCAGCCTCGAATGTGAAGTTGGCGGCCAGCTTCGGTATGCAATATAGTAGTGAAGGCAAAGACACTTTGATGCTGACCACCGACAAGCATGGACGCTGCTGGGGCGAGTTTGTCATCCCTGCCGACGGGCGCAACGGCAGGTATGAGCTTGAAATAGAGGATCCTAACCGGGCGTATTACTATGATTACCGCGATTACCGCACGGTGCGGGTGGAGGCCTACAAGCCGCCGCGCTTCATGGTGTCGCTCTCCACCACGGCGGGCGATGCCGATACCGTCACCGCGACAGTGCGCCGTTTCGGCCAGCCTATCACCGTCTATGGCACCGCCATGAGTTACAGCGGTGCCCCCATGACGGGTGCCAAGGTGAAGTGGGAGGTGTCGCGCGAGCGGATGCTTTCCCCTATGCAGTCGAACTCCATTGCTGATGAGTATCCCTACGGCGACAGTCTGACGGTGGGCGACGACGGCCTCTTCCAGTTCACCTTCACGCCCGGGAAAGACAGCGGCACGCTCATCTACACCGCCTACGCGAGGGTGATTGACGCCGATGGCGAGTTGCGCGAGCAGCAGATATCGTTCCGTGTTTCCGACGCCGACGGCTACTGCATGGTGGCCTCCGACGACCTCAGCCGCCTGTCCTTTGTCTACAACAACTTCGACCACCAACCCCTGAAGGGTGCCGTGCGTGTGGAGTTGTACCAACTGCAGCAACCCGACACCGTACGCACCCTTGACCCGCTAATGGAGGAATATCCCGAGGCGAAGTGGGTGGGCAGCCGCCAAGCGTTCTATCGGGAGTTCCCATTTCGCGCCTTCAGCCGCGAAGAGGGCGACAAGCACTCGTGGCCGGTGGTCGCCAAGCGTTTCGACCAGACTACCGACGGGCGGCAACTGGAGATTGACGGCTTGCCGTCGGGACTGTATCGCGTCAGCTTCACCACCCCCGACGGAGGGCATCACGACACGCTGGTCAACTATGTGGCCCGTGGCGGCAGGGTAACGGGCGACGATGTGGTGTGGGTGCGCACCACGCCGCAGAAGGACTGGTCGTATTACCCCACTCTCACCTGTCAGGTGGGGGACACCGCGCGCTTCGAGCTGGGCAGCCCTTACGGCAACCAACCGCTCTACTATATTGTCTCCCATGCCGCCAAGGTATACCAACGGGGCATGATGGTGCTTGACAGCAGCCACACCACCACGCTCACCATCCCCATTACCAAAAAGATGGCCGATGGCTGCGTGGTAACGCTGTCGGCTATCCGCGAAGGACGTTGGTTCTCCCAAAGCTACAAAGTGAATGTCGTCCGAAGCGACCGCCTGTTGAAGATTGCCACGGAGACCTTCCGCGACCGTCTGCAACCCGGCCAGCAGGAGCAGTGGCGTTTCCGCATCACCCATGCCGACACCACCAAGTCTGTCAAGGGAGTGGAGGCCAACCTCTGTCTTTCCATGTATGACCTTTCCTTGGAGCAGTTCGGTCGCCATTCCGATGTCTTTTGGCCTTGGAGTTCCCGCTACAGAGAGATGCGGGTAGATATAGGATACTTAGAAAAAGAAGAAAGTTTGAGTGGCACATGGAAAGGAGTTCGTCTATACGGACTCGACCTTCGGTACAAGCCGTCTTTCGGTTTCGCGTTGCCTGTTATATCCGACTACTACAACCAACTTGTGCTCCGATTCAGTCCTGGGAGTCTAAAAGGCACCATCGTCGACGCCAAAACCGGGGAACTGCTTCCCTTTGTCAATGTCCAACTTTTCCGAAACGGGAAATCGGTGGCTGTTACATCCACCGATTTCGACGGTGTCTTTCTCATCAGAAACGTGCCGGGGGGAGAGTATGACCTTGAGGTGTCATCTGTGGGGTACCAACGCTTGCGGCAGCGTATAGTCGTTGATGGTAATATGAGGCAGCGATTTTTTAAGATACCACTTTCTTCCGCAGGGACAAGCCTCGAGTGTGTGGAAATCGTAGAGGATGGGGTGCCGGTCATCGAGATTGGCGTGGCTGAAAGCGGACAGCGTCTCACGTCCGACGACATTGCCCGCATGCCGGGCACCAGCGTCGAGAGTATTGTGACTATGCAGGGGAATGTACGCAAGCGCACGGGGGTGAATGTGCCCAAAAGTGCCATTGCCGAAATACCTGCGATGCTTCAGTTTGGAAACAGCGTAGGTGATGCCGACCCTGTCTATATGCGGAAGAATATGTCGACGCTGGCATTCTTTGAGCCCTCTCTGCGCAGCGACAAGGAGGGTGCTGTCGAGGTGTCGTTTACCATGCCAGACGCCCTCACTCAGTGGCGATTGCACGGTGTCGCCTGGACCGATGCTTTCCAAATGGGATACCTCGACCGTATCGTCTACACGCAGAAAGAGTTGATGGTGCAGCCCCTGTTGCCCCGCTTCCTGCGCCAAGGTGACACAACGGAGATACGTGCCAAGGTCTCCAACCTCACGGACAATGCTATGGAGGTGCTGGTCGCACTCACGGTCATGGACAAAAGCCTCCCATCCCAACGCCTCAATGTCGCTGCCCATAGCAGTGCCGTTGCCACGTTTAGGTTGGCAGTGGAGGAAGGCTGGCGTGTGGCAGAGTACAAGATAGTTGCCCGCAATGTTTCCGCCACGCACGGTCACCACAGCGACGGGGAGCAGGGGCGGTTGCCCGTACTCTCCAACCGTGAACGTATCACTCGGAGCCGTCTGCTCTATGTCGCCGGCACCACCGACCCCCATCAGGAGAAGACGGCAGAGGTCCAGTTCTCGGTTTTAAATGACTCCCTATCTGTCGCCTTCACTCCCAACCCCAGGGACTATGCGGTGCAGGCACTGCCTCATTTCAAACGCCATCGCATGCCGGGCAACCTCTACCTGGCCAACAGCATCTATGTCAACCACCTCTCTTCCCAGCTCACCCCCTTGACGGAGAAAGAGCAGAAGCGGGCCTATAGTCGCTTCAAAGAAGACATGCACCAACTGCTGCAGGCGCAGACCTCGAAAGGCGGATGGAGCTGGATGCCCGGCGGGAAGACTGCCAGTCGCCACATCACCGAGTCCATCCTCCAGCGGCTTGCTACCTGCCCTTCGCTGGCATCCGAAAGTTACTACAAGCGCCATTATCTGAAGGCATTGTCGTCGCTTGACGAGGCACTGGCGGCTCAATACCTTGCCGACTCCGGTCGCTCGCATCCCATGCATTACGCTCCGCTTTCCACCCTGTATGCCCGCAGCCTATATCTCGACTTGAAGCCTCTCGCCCAGTGTGACAGTACTACCCAGAATGCCTACGACTATTACTATCGCCTCTGCAAGATGCAGTCGGGCGACAACATCCCCCTCTATCGTCGGGGGCAGCTCGCCCTCCTCATGCTCCGCATGGGCGACACTGCCGACGCTGTCGCTTTGGCCAAGCGCATCAAAGGGTCGGCCCATACCGACGACACGCTTGGTATGTATTGGGTCAGCAATGTCAGCGGCTATGGCTGGTACCAGCGTCCCATCGAGACTGCCGCGTTGCTGGTGGATGTCTTTGCCGACGTGTTGCAGGACTGGGAGTCGGTGAGTCGCATCCAGCAATGGATTCTCTCTTCGAAGCAGGGCACCACATGGAAGACCGATATGGCTACGGCCCACGCCGTCGCTGCCCTTGTCCGGCAGCCGTCCGACACCCTCCGCGCCGGCCAGGCGACCCTCACCCTCAACGGTCAACCCATGGATGAGGGCTATACGGATATCGACCTCCAAGAATTGCCACAACCTGTTGTCCATCTTCGACTCACCAACACTTCCCCTTATCCTGCATGGGGAGCCGTCTTTGTCAGTCGCGAGATGCCTGTCGACAGCATCCCCTACAACGGTACCGATATCAGTCTTCGCAAAACCCTCAGCCGTGTCGATTCCGACGGCAGCCTCCACCTTCTGGAAGCCGAGCCCACGCTCCGTGTCGGCGACCGCATCCGTGTCCATATCGACATCTACTGCAGGCGCGACATGGACAATATGGTGCTGAGCGACCAGCGCGCCGCGGCCTTTGAACCTGTCAGCACTGCCAGCGGCTGGTGTTGGAACGACGGTCTGTGCTACTATACCGACGTGCGCGACGAGAGGGTGGACTGCTACATCGACCGCCTCAACGAGGGACACTACTACGTCGAGTACGACCTATTGGTGCGCCATGCAGGCACCTTCGCCAACGGCATCGGCAGCCTTCATAGTGTTTATGCCCCCGAGTTCAGGGCCAATACGTCGTCAACAAAGATACGGATAGTGGACTAGCCTCTATCCGTATCCTTGTATGGTGGGGGATTGTGTTATTTTGGGGCAATCAGGGGTTTTCCAGTTTTTTGCCGGCCAGCGTAATAAGTTCGCTGTCGCAGCCGAGGATGGTGGCGATGCGGAGTGCCTCGTGGGGCACCTCCTCCGAGGTGTCGTCGGTCAGCGAGTAGTCGATGAAGCGGTTGATGTTCTGTGGCGTCAGCGGCACATTCTCCATCCCCTCCACAAATCCTTTCACGCGCAGCTTTCTGCATGGGCTGCCCAATTGGCCGTAGTGGGTGGTGATGAGGGTGGCGGATGTCATTGGTTCCATGAGGGTTATGATGGATTGAACCAGCGCCTTGCCCTCCACGGGGTTGGTGGTGCGCGCCGGCTCGTCGATGAGCACCAGCATCCGTTCCTCGCGGCTGCGGCGCACAATGTCGCTGATCTTGATAATCTCCGATGCGTAGCTCGAGAGGCCGTTCATCTCGTCCTGGTCGTCTCCGATAGAGGTTGCGATAGATTCAAATATCATGGTATCAGCGTTTTCTGCCGGTATATAGAATCCGTACTGCGCCATCGCCTGCGCCGTGCCTACGCTTTTGAGCAGCACCGTCTTGCCGGCCATGTTGGCTCCAGTGATAAGGCACACACCGCGCGTAAGTGCTATGTCTACAGGTTGATAGCGTAGTCCGAGTTCTTCGTTGCGGTGTTTCAACCGGGGGTTCCAAAGTCCTTGGTAGCGTATGCTTTCGGCTATCCGCGGACGTGTCAGGTTCCATCGCAGGGCGAGTTCGGCCTTGGCCAGCAGGAAATCGGCGTAAGCCATTTGTTCCAAGGTGGTTGTGAGCGCAGATGCCCAGGGGTGCAGTTGGTCGGAAAGGGTGGTGCATACGCGGTTCTGTATGTCGCTTTGCTCGGCCAGCAGCTGACTGATACGTCCGGCGTCGCCGTCGTGCTCCTGCAGGGCTTTCAGTTCGCGCCGCAACGGTGCCAGTCGCTCGTCGTAACTGTCATATATATAAAAGTTTGCGATGCCCGTATGGTCGGGATCCAGCAGGGCGAACACCTCGCGGGTGTCGGGCAGTGGCAGGGTGGGGGAGAGCCCCATCGCTTCGATGGCGTGGGCGGCTGCGGTGCTTATGTGGCTAAGGATTTTGATTTCAAACAGTTCCACCTCGTTCAGCGTGGTGTGGCTGGCCAGTGCGGCGAGGGTGCCCTGCAGGTCGTGCAGTTGCATCAGACAGTGGCGCAGGTCTGTATAACTACGCTTGGTATCAGTGTTTTGTGTGGCATCAATAGCAGCCTGCAGACGGTTCCATTCGGATTCGAGGTCGTTGGCATCGGTGCAGAACTCGCAGTTGAGCATGGTGCGTCGTCCAGCTGATGACATAAGTTCCATGCTGTCAACGATATATTGAAATCCTGCATCCTGTTTTATCAGCTCCTTTATTTTCATCGTTCAATCTGCTTTACGTCGTATACTGGGGTTTGCAGCGCCTCGCTCAACGCCTCGCAAGTGCTCTTGGAATCAAGTAGATAGCCTTGCGGAGAGGTGGGGTTCAGCGTAACGGCTATCAGTTTCGACCGCTTCAGCACCATTAGGCGATGCCCGCGGCGGCAGAACTCCGTGTATGCTTCCTGGGTGGCGAATATCTTTGTGAAGTCCTTTGCTATCAGTGTAATGGCGCTCCTTTTTTGTGCCAGTTGCTTCAGCAGGCGGTCGCTCACGGCACCTGCCACGAAAAGTGTGGTGCCGTGGCGCAGCAGGTCTTCGTTGCCGCTGTCGAGCAGGAACACCGATTGGATGCCCAGGTCGTGCAGGGTGCCGTCGTCGCTGACTGCCCAGATGCCTGATTCTATGTGGTTTAATTTATTCTGCAGTGAGATGTCCACCTCCTTGAGGTTTACCAGGCGGTGTAGGTGTTTGGTTTTGGAAATCAGTTGTTTGACATTGGGCGACACGGCGGCGCCAGTGGCCAGAATCATGGCCTCGGTTACGGTGGGCGAAGCGAGGCTCAGGCGTGAGAGAGCCCCGTCCACTATTGATAGCCTAACACCCATGGAATCAAATGCTTTGATTTGTTCGCGCAGGGCTCCCGTGGTGGCGGCGCCGGAGAGCAGCACCTTGCCGGGTACCAGCACGCGCGCCGTTACCAGCGGCCCGAGCGAGGTGCGTTGGCTGTCCACCGCCACGATTTCCGATACGGCTTGGCGCGCAAGGTAGTGCTTTTCCGAGGTGATGAAATGGGTGCCCTCGTAGAGTGTTATTTCGGGTTTGGCGGTGGCGAAGACGGAATCCACCTGCTCGCCGTCCACCCCGATAGAGGTAACGCCTACATGGGTGTGCAACTCGTTGATCCTTTGCAGGATATAGTTGAGGCACACCGTCTTCCCGGTGTTCTTCTCAAGCCCTACGATGGAGAGGCTTCGGTGGCGTAGTATGTCCTTCACGAAAGGCATATTCGGGCTGCAAAATTACAAAATAAAATTGACACAGCAAAACCGTCCCTCGCCCCCCTCTTTCCGCGGCCGCATCCGGAGCTTGTTTCCCACTCCCTTCCGCACCCCTCCCCAACCGAGGCGGAAGAGAGGAAGAAGAGGGGAAGAAGAGGGTGGCTCTTGGTGCTTGTATTTCAGCCAGTTGTGTTTTTCTGTTTTAGCCTTGATTTTTGGTTTTTGGAACAGAAATGCACGGCCATTTTTCATTCGTTTTTTGCTCCGTTGCGGAGGTGTTTTTCGGTGGTATCATGATGAATATTTTTTCGATATTCAGAAAAATATGTATATTTGCAAAATCGTATCCACGTGTGGTTTGTCCATACGTTGTTGATATTTAATTTGTTAAGTTAAATATAATAAAGTATAATATATGAAAAATAAACTACTAAAGTATGTGCTGGCTGCAGTGTCGGGTGTGATGCTGCTGGTATCGTGCGGCTCACCGCTGGAACTTGCCTACATCAAGGACGCCCCTCGCGACACCCCCATGGCGCAGGGCGGCCAGTTCTCGAAGGGTATCCAGACCAACGACCTGCTCTACATCTATGTCGAAAGCCGTACCCCTGAAGCCACAGTCCGTTTCAACCAGGAGACCAACAAGGTGGCTGTCAGCAACGGTACCGTGATGAACCCCGGTTCGTCGGCTGTTACAGGCTACTTGGTCAACAACGATGGCGACATTACTTTCCCTGTTCTGGGAATTATCCATGTGTTAGGCAAGACCCATGCCGAGTTGGCGTCGGAGATAGGCCGTCGCCTGGTCAGCGAGGGGCACGTCCTTGATGCTGTGGTAACGGTCAAGTTGCTCAACTTCAAGGTCAGTGTCCTTGGCGAGGTGGCCCGTCCCGGCCAGATTGAGGTTTCTGGCGAGCGCCTTACCATCCTCGAGGCCATCAGCATGGTGGGCGACCTCACCATTTATGGCCTTCGCGACAATGTTACCGTCATTCGCGAAGAGAACGGTCAGCGCATCGTCGGGGAGGTGGATCTCACATCCAAGGAGGTCTTCAACTCGCCCTTTTACTACCTCCACCAGAACGATGTCGTCTACGTGGAGCCCAATGTCAAGCGTAAGCGTTCCGCCGATCGCGACCCCATGGTCATGACCTACATCTCCACGGGTCTCTCTGTTGTCTCGATGCTCCTCTCGGCTTGGTACTACTACATCCTTGCCCAGCGCATCAAATAGCAATCCCAACGTATAACATTATCCCAAGATGGAACAATATAACAACAACCAACATCAAATCGGACCCGGTGCAGGTGCCGAGGGTCAGAATGAGAACATGATCTCCGTTCGCGACATCATCTTCATGGTGCTCAACAACTGGTACTGGTTCGTCATTTCGGTACTGGTGTGCCTGGTGGCTGCAGCCTTCTACTACAAGGCACAGCCCAAGACCTACACCGCTTCGGGCACCATCATGGTGCGCGACAACGGCAACCAAATCAAGTATTCGGCCCGCAACATGGACCAAATTCTCAACAGCATGGGTATGGATAACACCAACCTTTCGCTCGAGAACGAAATGCACATGTTGCGCTCTTCGTGGTTGATGAGCCAGGTTGTAACCCGTCTTAACCTCAACTACCCCTGCACCCGCAATGACCTCTTCAAGAAGGTTACCTACTACCGAGATGCTCCGTTGGCTCTCACCGTGCAGGACAGCGACAGCGAGAACCGCGACCTCGCCTTTGGTATTAGGGTAACACCCCTGGCCAATAATAAATATGAGTTCCGTGCCCATAAGTTTGGTGAGGAAGTCATCGCCGAGGCATACTACAGCCAGCCGGTCCAGTTCGACGACACCCTCTCGTTCAAGGTGGAGAAGACATCCCATTACAGCGATGCCTTCGAGAATGTGCGCCTTAACCTCAGCGTCCACCCCATCATGCCGTTGGCTCGCGAGATGGTCAAGCATCTCACCATCAGTCGTGTCGACAAGATGGCCTCTGTCATTTCCATTTCCTACAATGACCCCAACCGCAAACGCGCCAACGAGATAGTCGATACCCTCATCGCCGTCTATAACGACGATGCAGTAGAGGATAAGAACAAGGTGGCTCAGAAAACCGAGGCTTTCATTACCGAGCGTATTTCCCTCATTTCGGGCGAACTTGGTGATGTCGATGCCCAGGTGGAAAACATCAAGCGCGCCTCCGGTTTGGGTGAGATGACGGGTGCCTCCGGCCAATTGTTGCAGACCACCCAGCGTTTCTCGGAAGAGGTGGTCAAGCTGGAGACCGAGTTGCAGCTCATCAATTACATCAAGAACTACGTTTCCGACCCCATCAACAAAGAGGAACTCATCCCTGTCAACGTCGGTATCAGCGACATTGGCATTCAAGGCATGATTGCATCCTACAACAACAATGTGACTAACTACAAGCGCTACAGGACCACCGCAGGTCCTAATCACCCCGATGTGAAAAGTCTCAAGCAGCGCATGGACGACGAGTTGGCCGCTATCAACTCCTCCATTTCCAACCTCATCAACGCCACCCGTGTGCGTCTGCAGGAAGCCCGCGGCCAGGAGGCCAGGGCTCGCGGCCAGATTGCATCCGTGCCCACCCAGTCGAAGGCCGTTACTGAGGTGCAGCGTCAGCAGAAAATCAAGGAGGAACTCTATCTCTACCTCCTTTCCAAGCGTGAGGAAACCGCTATGAACCTGGCTGTTACCATTGCCAATGCCAAGGTGGTCGAACCCGCTATCGTGAAGCTCACTGCGCCGCGCCTGATGATGGTTGCCCTTGTAGCCATTGTTATTGGTTTGGCCTTGCCGGCACTTATTATGTTTGCCATCAGCTTCTTCGATATCAAGCTGCGTTCCAAGGTGGATGTCGAGAAAGCCACATCGTTGCCTGTGCTGGGCGAGATACCCGAGAAGCCTGCTGCACGTGTGAACGACGAGATTATCGTTACTGCCAACGGTACCGATGTGGTTACCGAGGCGTTCCGCCTGTTGCATTCCAACATACCATTCTTCCTCAAGGATGGACAGAAGGTGATTCAGACGGTCTCCACCGTGCCTGGCGAGGGTAAGTCCTACACAGCCCTGAACTTGGCTCTCTCGCTGGCATACGTCGGCAAGCGTACCTTGCTGGCCGACTTCGACCTCCGCAAACGCAGCCTCTCCAAGACCATCGACCGGCACAACCGCATGGGCCTCATCCACTATCTGCTCGACCAGGAAGACAACTTTGAGAAGTATATCATGCACAGTGAGACTTCCGACCGTCTCGACTATATCGTCTGCGAAAAGACACCGCCCAACGCCACCCAGCTGCTGATGGGCGACAAGCTCGACCGCCTCGTGGCCTACCTGCGCAAGCACTATGACTATATCATCTTCGACTCCACGCCTGCCCAGATTGTGGCCGACGCCGCCATCATCAACCGTGTGGCCGACCTCACCACCTACGTCATGCGTGTGGGCTACCTCAACAAGAATTCCCTGCCCTTCATCCAGGAGATGGCTGATAAGGAGCGCTTCAAGAACATGGCAGTCATCCTAACTGACGTGCCTCTCATCAAGAAGCGTTACGGTGGTTATGGCTATGGTTATGGCTACGGTTATGGCTATGGTTACGGCTACGGTTACGGCTATGGTTATGGCTACGGCTATGGCGAGGAGAGCGAAGCTGGCAGTGAAAAGTAATAATGAATAATACTAGGGAAATGAAAGGAATCGTCCTTGCCGGAGGCTCCGGCACCCGTCTCTACCCCATCACCAAAGGTGTCAGCAAGCAGCTGCTGCCCATCTATGACAAGCCGATGGTCTATTATCCCATTTCGGTGCTGATGCTGGCTGGCATACGCGACATATTGATTATCTCCACGCCGCACGATCTGCCTGGTTTCCAGCGCCTGCTGGGCGACGGCAGCGACTTCGGTGTCCGCTTCTCCTATGCCGAGCAGCCCTCGCCCGACGGTCTGGCCCAGGCTTTCATCATCGGTGAGGAGTTCATCGGCGACGACAGCGCCTGCCTCGTCCTTGGTGACAATATCTTCCACGGCAGCGGTCTCAGCCAGATGCTGCGCAAAGCTGTGGCCACGGCCGAGCAGGAGCTGAAGGCTACCGTCTTCGGCTACTGGGTGGCCGACCCCGAGCGCTACGGTGTGGCCGAGTTCGACGGAACCGGCCGAGTGCTCTCCATCGAGGAGAAACCCAAGGAGCCCAAGTCCAACTATGCCGTCGTGGGTCTCTACTTCTACCCCAACAAGGTGGTGCGTGTGGCCAAGAGCATCAAGCCTTCCGCCCGTGGCGAGCTGGAAATCACCACCGTCAACCAGGAGTTCCTGAAGGACGGCGAGCTCAACGTGCAGCTTATGGGGCGCGGCTTCGCCTGGCTCGACACCGGCACCCACGACTCGCTCTCCGAAGCCTCCACCTTTATCGAGGTCATCGAGAAGCGCCAGGGGCTCAAAATCGCCTGCCTCGAGAGCATTGCCTATGAACAGGGCTGGCTCACCGCCGACGACATACGCCGCATTGCCAAGCCGATGGAGAAGAACCAATATGGGCAGTATTTGCTCAAAATGATAGAACAGTAAGACATGAACGTTATCAATACCGAGATAGAAGGTCTCAAGATTATCGAGCCGCGCCTTTTCGGCGACGACCGAGGCTATTTCTTTGAGAGCTTCAGCGCCCGCAACTTCGAGGAGTTGGTCTGCCCCGGCATCCGCTTCGTGCAGGACAACGAGTCCAAGTCGCGCTACGGCGTGGTGCGCGGCCTCCACTTCCAGAAGCCGCCTTTCGCCCAGTCGAAGCTGGTGCGTGTCATTCGTGGCGAGGTGCTCGACGTGGCTGTCGACATCCGCACTGGCTCGCCCACCTACGGCCGCCACGTGGCTGTGCTCCTCACCGGCGACAACCACCGCCAGTTCTTCATCCCCAAGGGCTTTGCCCACGGTTTTGCCGTCCTTTCCGAGGAGGCGCTGTTCCAGTACAAGTGCGACGAGTTCTACCATCCCGAAGCCGAAGGCGCCCTGGCGTGGGACGACCCGCAGCTGGCCATCGACTGGCGCCTGCCCGCCGCCGAGGCCACCCTCTCGGAGAAGGACAGCCGCAACCCGCGCCTGGCCGAATTCACCTCACCATTCTGACCCCTATGAATATTCTGCTTACAGGCTCCAACGGCCAGCTCGGCACCCACTTCCGTCTGCTGGCACCCCAGTCGACCCACCAGTGGTTTTTCACCGATGTGGCCGAGCTCGATATCACCTCGCGTGAGGCCGTCGACGCCTTCGTGGCCGGGCACGGCATCCAGCTCGTTGTCAACTGCGCGGCCTACACCAATGTGGACCGCGCCGAGAGCGAAGAGGACATCGCTCTGAAAATCAACGCCGAGGCGGTTTCCTATCTGGCCCAGGCCATGCAGCGCGTCGACGGCACCCTCATCCACGTCTCCACCGACTATGTTTTCGGCGGCACGCAGAACAACACCCCCTGCCGCGAGGACCAGCCCTCGAACCCCACCGGCGCCTACGGCCGCACCAAGCTGGCCGGCGAGCAGGCCGCTGCGCAGTGCCGCAGCCTGGTGTTCCGCACAGCGTGGCTCTACAGCGAGTACGGCAAGAACTTCCTCCTCACCATGCTCAACCTCACCGCCACCAAGCCTCAGCTCAACGTGGTCTTCGACCAGGCGGGTACCCCCACCTACGCCGGCGACCTCGCGCGCGCAATATTCAATATTATAGAAGACGGCACCTATCGCGACCACCCTGGCATCTACCACTACAGCAACGAGGGTGTCTGCTCGTGGTTCGACTTCACCAAGGAGATTGCCCGCCAGAGCGGCCACACCGAGTGCGACATACGCCCCTGTCACAGCGACGAGTTCCCCTCACCGGTGAAGCGTCCGGCCTACTCGGTGCTCGACAAGACCAAATTCAAACAGACCTTCCACGCCACTGTACCTTATTGGACCGACAGCCTCGCCCGGTGCCTGGCCAACCTGAAAAACGCCTAATGTACCATAAGCTTCCAAATGCTTCCACTGCCGAAGTATTCCCCTAGAGAACCCCTACCATTCCCCTAGAGAACCTGATACAAACTGAAGTTCGAACAATGAAAAATTTTGCCATTATAGGCGTCGGCGGCTACATCGCCCCGCGCCACCTCAAAGCCATCAAGGAGACGGGCAACGAGCTTATCTCCGCCTACGACAAGAACGACTCCGTGGGAATCATGGATAGCTATTTCCCCCGCACCTCGTTCTTCACCGAGCACGAGCTCTTCGACCGCCACAACAACCATGTCATCTCCACCGGTACCCAGATTGACTACGTCTCGGTCTGCTCGCCCAACTATCTCCACGACGCCCACACCCGCTACGGCCTCCGCCTTGGCGCCGACGTCATTTGTGAGAAACCTGTCGTTCTTTCGCCGTGGAACATCGACGGTCTCGAGCGCATCGAGCAGGAGACCGGCCACAAGGCATACACCATCTTCCAGCTACGCCTCCACCCCTCGGTCATCGCCCTCAAGAAGAAGATAGAGGAAGGCCCCAAGGATAAGGTCTACGACGTGGACCTCTCCTACATCACCTCGCGCGGCTACTGGTACTATGCCTCGTGGAAAGGCAACCTTCAAAAGAGCGGCGGCCTGGCCACCAATATAGGCGTCCACTTCTACGATATGCTCTCGTGGGTATTTGGCCCCGTGCAGAAGAGTGTCGTCCATGTGTCGACCCACGACCGCGTGGCCGGCTACCTCGAGATGCCGCAGGCCCGTGTGCGCTACTTCCTCTCTATCAACTCCGACACGTTGCCCAACGAGGCCCGTGCGGCTGGCAAGACCACCTTCCGCTCCATCACCGTCGACGGCGACGAGTTCGAGTTCAGCCAGGGATTCACCGACCTCCACACCCGCTCCTACGAGGAGGTGCTGGCCGGCCGTGGCTTCCGCATTGCCGAGGCCAAGGAGTGCATACAGACCGTCTACGACATACGCCATGCCCAGCCCGTCGGCCTCACCGGCGACTACCACCCCATGGCAAAGCTTCCCCTTGTAAATCACCCCTTCGGATGGTAAAGCCCCCGTTCATACACGAAAGTGCCTACGTTGACGACGGTGCCACCCTCGGCAACGGCACCAAGGTGTGGCATTTCTGCCATGTCCAGTCCGGCGCCACCTTGGGCGACAACTGCTCGCTCGGCCAGAATGTCAACATCGGCCCCAACGTCAGGATAGGTAACGGTGTCCGAATACAGAACAATGTGTCTGTGTACGAGGGTGTTGAGATAGAGGATAACGTATTCTGCGGCCCTTCGTGCGTCTTCACCAACGTGGTTACGCCCCGCGCCCACTTCCCCGTCCACGGCGTCTATGCCAGAACGCTGATTAAAGAAGGCGCCTCGTTGGGCGCCAACTGCACCGTGGTCTGCGGCCACACTGTCGGTCGCTCGGCCTTGATTGCCGCCGGTGCGGTGGTTACGAAGGATGTCGACGACTATGCCCTCATGGCCGGCGTCCCCGCCCGGCGCATAGGTTGGGTGTGCGAATGTGGACAGAAATTAGGCGAAAGCCTTCGCTGCGATTGTGGCCGTGAATATGAATTGAAAGACAACAAACTAAATAAGATATAATGCAGTTCCGCGACCTACACCGCCAGTACGAGGCCCTGCGGCCCGCCATCGACAGCGCCATGCTCCAGGTGGCCTCCTCGGGTGCCTATATCATGGGGCCCCAGGTGGCTGCCCTCGAGCAGCAGTTGGCTGAATATGTAGGTGTCAAGCATTGCGTCTCCTGCGCCAACGGCACCGATGCCCTCTCCCTGGCCCTCATGGCTTGGGGTGTGGGTGAAGGCGATGCCGTCTTTGTGCCCGACTTCACCTTCTTTGCCTCGGCCGAGGTCATCGCCCATGCCGGCGCCACGCCCATTTTTGTCGACGTGGAGATGGACACCTACAATATATCGCTCCCCGACCTCGAGGCCAAGTATGCCGCCCTGCCTTCGCATCTGACACCCCGTGCCGTTGTGGCGGTCGACCTCTTCGGTCTGCCTGCCGACTTCATGGTGCTGCGCCAGTTTGCCAACCAGCATGGCCTCCTCATCCTCGAGGATGCCGCCCAGGGCTTCGGTGGAAGCATCGGCAACCGCCGTGCCTGCTCCTTTGGCGACATCGCCACTACCTCGTTCTTCCCTGCCAAACCGCTGGGCTGCTATGGCGATGGCGGCGCTGTGTTCACCGACAATGACGAGTGGGCCGCCTTGCTGCGCTCTTTCCGTGTCCACGGCAAGGGTTCGGACAAGTACGACAACGTCCGCATCGGCCTCAATTCGCGCCTCGACACCCTCCAGGCAGCCATCCTTCAGGTGAAGCTCAAAGCCTTCGAGGACTATGAGCTCGATGCTGTGAACCGTGTGGCCAACCTCTACAACGAGCGCCTTGAAGGCAAGGTCATTACCCCTGCTATCCCCCAGGGCTTCGGCTCCTCCTGGGCCCAGTATACTATCCAGCTACCCCAGCGCGACGCTGTCAAGCAGGCGCTGCAGGCTGGGGGCATCCCCTCGATGGTCTACTACCCCAAGCCCATGAGTGCCCAGACGGCCTTTGCCTCTGTGGCCGGTATACAAGGGCCTTGCCCCAATGCCGCCCGACTCTCGGCCACTGTCCTTTCGTTGCCCATGCACCCTTATATGACGGATGCCGAGGTGGCGCATGTGTCCGAAACGCTTCTTGCTTCGATATGATGTAATCAACGATATAAGTATCTGAACCATGTTAAAGAAGATATCCTTCTACTTCGTCAGAAAGTACCGCCACTCCACCATCCCACAGGGCTATATCCTCCTGATGGACGTGATGCTCTTCGTGGCAGCGTTCTTTTTGATGGAAGCCTTCCGTGTTGAATTATTCCACGACCTTTATGTCCGTGGCATGATTGTCAAGTTCGTCATCTCGCTGATGCTCACCACTATCTTCTACTTTATCACGGGCACTTATAGGGGTATCATCCGCCACGCCGGCATGTCTGACGTCTACAAGATTATCCTCGCCACGGCGGGGTCGGTAGTGGTCTGCTGGCTGGTCAATATCATCAATTACCAGTTCCGTCCACCTATCATTCACAATGGCTACCTGCTCTCCTATCGCGAGTCGCTGATGCTCTATGCCATACTGGCTGTGCTTCTCGTCGCCTCGCGCCTCTTCATGCAGTACGTCTACAACCGTCATTTCCGCCGCCGCCGCCAGGCAGTCAACATGGTCATCTATGGTGCCGGTGCCGCCGGTATCATCGCCTATAACGCTCTCAAGCAAGAGCCTAATGTCGACTACCGCGTCGTGGCTTTCATCGACGACGACATGTCGAAGGTCAACCAGGAGCTCAACGGAGTGCCCGTCATGCGTGCCCGCACGGTGCTCACCTCCAATTTCGTTGAGCAGAAAAAAGTCAAGCAGCTCATCATTGCCATCCCCTCCATTCGCCTGCTCCATAAGCAGGCCATCACTAACAAGGCCCTCGACCTCGGCCTCACCGTCCGTGCTGTGCCCCACGCCTCCACGTGGCTCAACGGCTCTTTCTCGGCCAACCAGATTCAGGACATCAAGATTGAGGATCTCCTCGAACGCGAAAGCATACAGTTGGACAACGTCAACATCGTGCGCGAGGTGGTTGACAAAACCATCCTTGTTACTGGTGCTGCAGGCTCCATTGGTTCTGAAATCTGCCGCCAGCTGATGCAGTACAAGCCTGCCAAGGTCGTCATGCTCGACCAGGCAGAGAGTCCCATGTACGACCTCCAGTTCGAACTCCGCAACACCTATGCCGACCAGCTCGACCGCATGGAGTTTGTCATCGCCAACGTCAAGGATCGTCCCCGCATTGAGGAGGTCTTCCGGCAGTTCCATCCCCAGCTGGTCTACCACGCCGCCGCCTACAAGCACGTGCCCTTCATGGAGGAGAACCCCTACGAGGCCGTCTACGTCAACGTCTTCGGCACCCGCAACCTCGCCGACCTCTCGGTGCAGTACGGTGTCCAGAAGTTCGTCATGGTCTCTACCGACAAGGCCGTCAACCCCACCAACGTCATGGGTGCCACCAAGCGCATGGCCGAAATCTACACCCAGAGCCGTTCCTCCGCGCAGACGCATTTCGTTACCACCCGTTTCGGCAACGTGCTCGGCTCCAACGGGTCGGTCATCCCCCTGTTCAAGAAGCAGCTTGCCGCCGGTGGTCCGCTTACGGTTACCCACAAGGACATCATCCGTTACTTCATGACCATTCCCGAGGCCTGCAACCTCGTCCTCGAGGCTGGTGCCATGGGTGAGGGTGGCGACATCTTTGTCTTTGACATGGGCAAGCCGGTCCGCATCTACGACATGGCCCGCAAGATGATACAGCTTTCGGGTATGCAAGGCATCGAAATCAAGGAGATTGGTCTGCGCCCCGGCGAGAAACTCTACGAGGAACTATTGGCGACCAAGGAGAACACCATCCCCACGCCCCATCCGAAGATTATGCGTGCGCAGGTGCGTCGTTACCCGCTCGAGGCTATTGACCGCGAGTACAACGACCTCTGGCGTATCCTTGAAGGCATGGACGACATGCAGATTGTAGCCAAGATGAAGGCCATTGTCCCGGAGTTCCTTTCAAATAACTCTGTTTACTGCAAATTAGATACTGATACCCCCCCCCCCTCAGCGCTCTAAATGAGTAATTTACAAATATGCGCATCCGTTATCTAATCCGTTATTTCATCACCTGGCTGCTCATCTTCGTTACCCAGAAGGTTGTCTTTATGCTGGTCAACATGGGTTTGGCTGACGGGGCTCCGTTTTGGAGTTGCATGGCTGTGCTGTGGCATGGCTTGCGGCTGGATATAACCACCGCCTGCTACCTCTCCATCGTTCCCACCCTTGTGGTGCTGGTCAGCTACTTCTTCCGTCAGTTCCCCCTGCGCAAGATGCTGCTGCCTTACTACTGGCTCACTGCCGTCCTCATTGCAGTCGCCTTCTTGGCCGATACCATTCTTTACTTCTTCTGGGGTGCCAAGCTCGATGCCAACGAGTTGATGTATGTTGCCAAGCCCAAGGACATGCTGGCCAGTCTGCCCGTGTGGCAGGCCGTGGCAGCCTTTATCCTCATGGGTGCGGTGGCTTACCACTACTTCCGCCGCCAGCGCCACGCTACTCCGGCCCAGCTCACCGCCCCCAGGTCGCGCTTCGGTGCACTGCTCATCCTGCCGCTGGCTGGCCTCATCTTCCTCGGTATGCGCGGCGGTGTTACCCAGTCCTACGCTTACTTCTCCTCCCACCAGTTCTGCAACCATGCCGCCCTCAACCCCGCCTTCAATATCTTCCATTCGATGTTCAAGGTACAGGATTTGGAGAAGGAGTTTGACCGTTTCTCCGAGCCCGAACTCGAGAGCATCATGGGCGATGCCTATGTCCCTGACCCGTCCCTCGCGGACACCCTCCTCTCCGTCCAGCGTCCCAATGTTCTGTTGGTCATCTGGGAAGGTGCCGGTATGGCCATGGTGGGAAGCGACAGTGTGGCACCATGCCTGCAGGCCCTGCGCAATGAGGGCGTTTGGTTCTCCAACTGCTACGCCAACAGCTTCCGCACTGACCGCGGTATCCTTTCCGTTCTCAGCGGCTGGCCCGGCATGCCCACCCTCTCCCTCATCAAGCGCACCAATATCTGCAGCAAACTGCCATCCCTCGCATCGTCGCTCCGTGCTGAAGGCTATGCCACCAGCCTCACTTACGGCGGCGATGTGGACTATGCCAACATGCGCCTCTACTTCAGCGAGACGGGTTTCTCTACCGTCCGTGGCAGCCACTATTTCCCCGCCAGCCAGAACACCAGCGCCTGGGGAGTCCATGACCACTTCCTGCTCCGACCCGAGGTGCTGGTTCCCAGCGATCGCCCCTTCTTCTCCACCGCCCTTACCCTCAGCAGCCACGAGCCCTGGGAGGTGCCCATGCAGCGCCTCCGGCATCCGCGCTGGAATTCTTTCGCCTACACCGATTCGTGCCTCGGCGCCTTCATCGACCAGCTCAAGGCCATGCCCCTTTGGGACAGCCTCTTGGTGGTCATCCTGCCTGACCATGGCATCACTTACCCCGGAGTCCACTCCACCGCCGACCTCCGCGTCTCCCATATCCCTATTCTCTGGGTGGGTGGTGCGTTGGCCAAATATGGCGAGTGCGACAGACTGATGAACCAGAGCGACCTAGCGGCCACCCTGCTCGCGCAGTTGGGGGTCGATGCCGCTGCTTTCCACTTCAGCCGCAATGTCTTTGGCCGGTCGTTTGGTCGGCGACACCAGTTCGCACTGCATGCCGACAAAAATGGTGTAACGCTCATTGAACCTGAAGGTTCATGGGTCTACGACTGTGTCAGCCGTACCCTCCAGCCCGACTCCGATGCGCACCTCCGCTTCGTTGAGGCTTCGCTGCAGCAGCTTTACCAAACCACTGCCGCCCTGCCGCGCTTGGCTAGGGAGCAACAATAGCCACCGTCCGCCGCACAGTCTGCCGCGTTCCTTGAAGATTGTAGATGTTGATTGTTAGTATGTAACGTCCATGTTGCAGCCGTCTGCCGTTTTCTCCGTGCCCGTCCCACGTAAGCAGTCCGCGTGTGCCCAGCAACCCATTGTTGAGCAGTTTTCTTACAGGTAGCCCGGCTGCATCGTAGATGTCGATGCTGGCGTGTAACTCATTTTCGTCCAGTGTGTATTCAATGGTCAGTTCGTCCTGGTATCCGTCCCCGTCGGGCGACAGCAGTTCGGACGAAAAGACGAAGGCCGCCTCTTCGGCGAGATGCTCCATGCTCTGCGAGTTGGGAAGGGTGGGGGTGCCGTAGCCGGCCGTAGAGGCTGCCGAGAACCAGTTCGAAGGGTCGTTGCAGGATCGGCTGAAGCTGCGCCGCTCCAAGCTCACCCCTGCTTTGTTCCGCAGCAGGCGGCTGTGCATCTCGGGCGTGTAGTCCAGCCGTTCCACCACCTCGCCCGCTCCGTTCGACAGCACCACCGTGCCGCCGTCGTTGGGATAGGAGGGGAGCCTGCATTCCACAACCTTGGCTAGGTGTACCCCTTCGTATTGTGTCTCCACCGAAGCCGCGTCCTTGGTCAGCACCACGTAGTCCTTTGCCCCCACCGTGTGGTGGGGTAGGGGATAGCGCGTGCCCAAAGAGTCGCCTATCCAGCGGATAATCTGATACTCCGCCAAGTCGATGGCTTCATTTGTGGGGTTGTGCAGCTCTACATACTCCGCCTCGCCGCTCCGCGGCTGGTACAGCAGCTCGCTCAGGAGCAGTGTGCCTTGCCCGTGTGCCGTGGTGCTACACGCTAGTATCAGCATTGCCAATAGGGTCTGTTTTCCGTTCATATTCCATATAACGCCCTATGGGGGAAATTATTTTGGCAATCGTACACTTCCTCTTGTCAGGACGAAAGCAAAAAGCGCCAGCGGTGAGACTGGCGCTTTCTGTAAAAAAGCTCTTATGTAAATGCTATTCGTTACGCTGGAATACCAGGGTGAGGTTGGCCGGGGTGCCGTCTTCGGCGAAGACCATTGGCAGGACGAAGGTGATGGCGTCGGTGGCATCGTCGTAGGTGAACTGCAGCTGGGCAGGAGCCTCCTCGTCGTCGGCCACGCCATCGAGGTAGCCAGTGTGGGTGGTGCCGTCGTAGGCATAGGCGTAGGAGACGCTGGAGATCTGGGCCAATTCGCCTTCAGCACCACCGAAGGCCATGACGTTCTCGGGGAACGAGAAGTGGGCGTAGGTGCCGTCGAAGTTCAGGCCGAAGCTCATGCTTTCGTCCTCGAGGTTCTCCACGTCGCACAGGTCGGAACCCATCAAGCCGGTGAGGAAATCGGAGTAGGTTACGGTGTAGGTCCAGTTGGTGTTGTGCAGGTCGGAGGTGGTCTTCACGCGGGCGTTGGTAACGGGGCTCTCGCCGGGGACGATGACGTCTTCTTTCTGGCAGGCGGTGAAGGTGAGGGCCAGGGCTGCGGCAGCAGCGATAATGATGTTCTTTTTCATTTTGTTTGAATTTTTAATTGATTTGACTTGTCTGATTTGTTCTCGTTTATAAGGTCGTAAAATGTGGTCGGAAAACTACATCGGATGTGAAATATTTTTCACTCGACAGTTTCAACTGATTCAAATTGAATTTGGTAGTTGATGTTTCTATTCTCGGTACCTGTCTCTTTGCGTGAGAGTATCATCGTGTTTGGGGTAATCCAGTTGACGTTCCAGTCCACACCGTTCGGGAGCATCTCGCTGCTGAGGATGCCGGCCTCGGAGAGGGTCCAGATGCCGTTGTCGGTGCCCGTGGTTCCATCGATGCCATGCACCATTACTGTCAGTGTCCCGTCGTTGGAGAAGGTGTAGTACATGGCGCCGCCGTCTGTGTCTGGCTCGTACAGGTCGCTGTTCACCACGCGGTCATCGGCATCCAGTTGTGACACCACCATGCAGTTCAGGTGCCACGACCCCAGGATGTTGCCCAATGTGTTCTCGGCCGGCAGCGTGGTATAGGCTTCGCCGTGCCACGTGCCGCTCTCGTCGTCGAAGGAGACCCGCACCGTGAGGCCTTTTTTCTCCATCTTTTTCATCCATTCCTTCAGCTCCTCGCGGCTGGCGGTGTTGATGGTACTTCTCTCTTTGGCGGCGCTCTGCCTGTGGGCTGTCTGGTTTATATTGTAGAAGGTAACGTGTTTGCCGTTCTGCGCCAGGTTGCATAGCTGCTCCAGCACAGCATCCCACTCCGATTCGGTCGTCAGTGTGCGGCGGGTCTCGTTTCCGTCCACGGCGTAAAGGATGACACGCTCGTTATTTGCGCCACTGTCCGGTTTGTCCTCGTCGGGTCTCTCGCAGGCCACAAAGTTGACGGCCATCGCCGCCGCTAGCAGGGTAAGTCTAAATGCGTTTTTCATTTTCAATCCTTGTTTTTAGTTTTTTCCAATTGGTAATCTATTAGGGCGTCGTATTGCGCCTCGGTCTCGATGCGGTAGAAGCCGATGGTGCGCTTGTCGGGCAAGGCGATGACACGCATCACGGGCTCACCTGTCCACTTGGTACGCAGGGCGGGGTTGTCGATGTCGCCAAGCCAGCTCACCATCCCCTCCTCGCCGCGGATGTTGAATTCCTCCGTTAGTTGCAGCCATGACTGTTCCACCTCGGCCTGCAGCATCACCACGTCGACACGCACCGTGTCGCAGAGCTTGAAACCGCCCACCTGAGCCACCGTCATATCCTGGCGTGCCGCATAGTGGTGGTAGAGTGCATCCGCAAGGGGTGCCTCTTGGCGTGAGCACCCGGCCAGCAGCGCCAACGGAAATAATAGTAATAATACCTTTCTCATATTCAGATTGCTTTTTGAGGTTCGCCTGCCTCCATCAGCAAGGCATCGGCCATCTCGACCCAATACTGGTTCGTCTTTTCTGGCCGGTTGCAGTAGGCATACAGATAGCTGTCGTCTGCCGCCCGGGGTGAACCCATTAGCGGCCATGCCACGGCCACTGCCGCCGCAACCGTTGCCACCCCGCCCAGTGCCAGGCGCTGGTTGCGCCGCCAGGCGGGATAACCGTCCATCAGTCGTGCGGCATGCGGGGCCGCCTCAGCGCGTTGCCACAGGCGGTCGAATTCTTGTTCTGTCATCATGTCCATTCCTTTCTTATTTTTTCTTTTATTCTTACCAGTCTTACACTCACGTTCTTGACCGTCATCCCCAGGGCCTTGGCAATTTCGTCGTAGCTGTAGCCCTCGAGTTGCATCGCTACCACCGAACGGTCGGGCTCCGGCAGCATCGCTATGCGCTCGTGCAGCTCCTGCACTTTGCTGCGGTCGTCCTCCTCCTGCTCGTACCCCTCCGGCAGCGGGTCGTTAAGCGGTGTGCGCCGCAGGTCGTCGATGATGGCGTTGCGTGCAATCCGCCACACTAACGCCGCCTGTCGCGGTCCCACCGGCAACGCAAACAGCCGCTCACGGTACACCCACAGCGCCACCGAAGCCTCCTGCATGAGATCCTCCAGTGTTGTGCCTCGCCGTTGGTACCGTCTGCCGAGCGTGAAAAGCAGTCCCCGGTACCGGTGAAGCAGAGCGTCGAATGGGTCGTTCTTACTCACATCTATAAGGGCGTAAAAAGAAGGCAAAAAACTACATTGCCTGCATAATTTTCATTATCAATGTTCGGATTAACGTCTCTGTCCCGAAAATATTATCTGCGACGAGGGGTGTCTTTTGCCTCCATTTACCCCCATTTCTGACGGCAATTAACAAATCTTAACAAAAGAATGTTATAAATTCTAAATGAACTTCGTATCTTTGCAATTGCAAATTGCCGCGCTGCTACGCGGTAAGTAATTAGTATAAAATATGATAGGAGTAATTGGAAGTGGCACATGGGCCACTGCAATTGTCAAAATATTGTTGGAGCAGGAGGACCGGAAGGTCAATTGGTGGGTGCGGAGCGACGAGGTTCGCGAAGGACTGCAGGCCAAAGGTCGCAACCCCAAGTACCTGCCCTCGGTGCAGTTCGACCGCAAGCGGCTGAACGTCAGTGGCGACTTGGCCCAGGTGGTGGCCGACAGCGACTACCTTTTCCTTGTCGTACCTTCGGCCTACATCGCCGACACGCTCGAGCAGCTGCCCAAATCGGCCTACAAAGGCAAGAAGATTATCTCAGCCATCAAGGGTGTGCTGCCCAAGCGGCGCACCAGCGTCAGTGTCTACCTTGAGAACACGCTCAAGGTCAAACGCAACGACATCTGCGTCATCACAGGCCCCACCCATGCCGAGGAGGCCAGCCGCAAGATGCCCACCTTCCTCACCATGGCTTCGAACAGCCCCACGCTGGCCATCGAGGTGGAGCAGATGATGCGCTGCGACTACCTGCATACCACCCACACGTCCGACATCCTGGCTGTGGAACGCGTGGGCCTCACCAAGAATATCTACGCCATCGCTGCCGGCATTTGCCAGGGGCTTGGCTACGGCGACAACCTCAATGCCGTGATGGTCAGCGCTGCCATGCGCGAGCTGGGCAACCTGCTCAAGGTCTATCCAGCCATCCATCGCAACATAGCCGACAACTGCTATTTGGGCGATTTGATGGTTACCTGCTGGTCGCACCACAGCCGCAACCGCCGCCTGGGCGAGATGATTGCCCAGGGCGTCAAACTGGAAGACATCTTCGCCAAGATGGGTACCGTGCCCGAAGGCTACTTCTCGGCACAGAACTACCATGAACTGGCCCTCATGATTGGACGCACAGACGAAATACCCATCGTTGAGGCCGTCTACCGCATCCTCTACGAAGATGCCGACCCCAAGACCGAAATCGACTACCTTATAGACAACGTATTCTAAATGGACACTCCTAACTTCGACGACATACGCCCCTATAACGACGCCGAATTGCGCGCCGCCTTGCCCCGCATCGAACAGTGGGAGCTCATACACCAGATCCTGCGCTTCATCTATCCGCCCAAGCCCGTCGAGGAAAGCCTCGAGCAACTGCGCAAGGTGCAGAGCGTAAAAGAGTTGCAGACCACCTTCATGTATGACGCCATCCGCCGTGTGGTCGAGACCACCTCCGACGGTTTCACCTGCTCGGGCTTCGACTACATCAAGCGCGACCGCCCCTATCTCTACATCTCCAACCACCGCGACATCACCCTCGATGCCTTCCTGCTCCAGATGGAGTTTATACGCCGCGGCCGCGACACCTCGTATATCGTCTTCGGCAACAACCTCATCGACTCGCCCCTGATGCGCGACCTCTTCCTCAGCAACAAGCTCATCCAGATGGAGCGCGGCGGCAATCCCATGGCCTTCTACCGCAGTCTGCAGCACCTCTCGCAGTACATACACCACCTTGTTGTCGAGCAGCGCCAGAGCGTGTGGATAGCCCAGAAGAACGGCCGCAGCAAGGACGGCCTCGACACCACCGCTCCTGCTATCATTAAGATGCTCACCCTCGGCAGTAACAAACCCCCGCAGCAGGCCATCGCCGACCTGCACATCGTGCCGCTGGCCATCTCCTACGAATGGGACCCCTGCGACTCGATGAAAGCACACGAACTCTTCACCCGCAACCACGGCGAGTACCACAAGGCTGAAGGCGAGGATACCAACAGCGTTGTTACAGGCATCATCGGCCCCAAGGGGCATATTCACCTATCCATAGGCAAGCCGCTGTCGGTCAGTGAGCTGCAGCCTGCCGAGGGTGCCGACCTGGCCGACCACCTGGCTGCACTGCTCGACCGCCGCATACAGCGCCTCTACCACCTCATGCCCACCAACTACCTGGCCGCCGACCTCCTGGCTGGCACCTCGCGCTATCGACAGCACTATGACAGTAACGTCAAGAACCTCTTCCTGCAACGCATGAACCGCCTCCCCTCCGACGAACACCGCACCATCTTCATGCAGATGTACGCCAACCCCGTCCTCTCGGCACAGCAGCGCTAAAGGCTAGGCTTCCGCAGCAAAAAACCGGGAATCAAAGTTAAGAAGATACACGCGATCCGTCGCGCGTGTGAACGCGGTGTAAAGCCACCGCAGATAGTCCCTGTCCACAGGCCCCTCGCCCAAGTAGCCTTGGTCCACGATAACCGTGCGCCACTGGCCACCCTGTGTCTTGTGGCACGTCAGCGCATAGGCGAACTTCACCTGCAGGGCATTGTAATAGGAGTTCTGGCGCAGCTCGCGCAGTCGGTCGGCCTTGTGGGGCAGGTCGGCATAGTCCTCCATCACCGCCTCGAAGAAGCGCTCCGACTCCTCGCCGGTGAGCGATGGCGACTCGCTGTAGAGCGTCGAAAGCAGTAACTTGCAGTCGCGCGGCTCCTCGTCGGGATAGTCCACGAAACGCAGCGTGGCATCGGCGAAACGGAAGCCATACAACTCCTGCACATTCCTCACACTCAGCACCTCGACGATGTCCCCGTTGGCGATGAATCCAATGTTGCTCTCCTCGTCGAGCCAGTAGTAGTTGTTCTTCACCACCATAAGGTAGTCGCCTGCGTTGACCTCCTCCTCACGGAACAGCACGCTGCCGCGCACGCCTTGGTTGAAAAGGTTGGCACGCTTGTTCGAGCGGCACACCACAACCACCTGCTCCAGCGAGAAATCGCCATACTCACGATAGAGCGTCTCCATCAAATCCTCGCCCTGCAGGTGCACCACGTCCTCATATCCATCGGTTTGAAACAGAGGCATCTGTGCTTCGTCGCCTTCCTGCATCCGGGCGATTTGCGACCGTAACGCCGTGGCATTGCTCAGGATGCCCGATAGTTGCTGCTGGCGCACCACCTCGGTCAGCTCGCATGAAATGAGGTTCAGACTGAAGGATGCCGACAGGAACCGCTCGTCAAGGGCCGGACTTTCGCTTTGGCCTACGGGCGGAAGCTGTGCTGTGTCGCCGATGAGCATCAGCCGGCAGTGGCTGCCGCTGTAGACGTACTCCACCAGGTCTTCCAGCAGGCTGTGGCGTGTGGCACCGGGTTCGATGCCGATCATCGACGCTTCGTCTACTATAAATAATGTATAGGAATGCTTGTTGATGCCGCGAACCGTTCGCACCACCCCCGAAGCGTCGGTGGCGGTCATATATATTTTCTTGTGGATGGTGTAGGCAGGACGCCCCGAGTAGCCGGCAATCACCTTGGCGGCACGTCCCGTTGGGGCAAGCAGTATCGTGTTCACCCGTAGGGCTGGCAGGGTCTGTATCAGGGCGGACACCAGCGATGTCTTTCCTGTTCCGGCATATCCCTTGAGCAAAAAGAGCGACCGTGGGTCGCTGTCGTATAGGAACCGCGACATGGCGGCACAAGCATCCCGCTGTCCGCTGGTGGGATTGTGCGGAAAGCGGGATAGTATGAGGTTCTGTACCCTCTGCTCTACGCCATGCGTTTCCATGGCTTGGAACGGTGGCTTATTCGGCCTCCGAGGCGGGAGCCTCTACCGGCATGGTGGCGGCGGGAGCCTGCTGCTGCACGGGGCTGAAGTCGCTCACGGTTACCTCGGTCTGCATCGGGTCTTCGGTGCTGCCGCGATGGACGCTCATGGTGGCGATGAGGCAAAGCACAACCATGATGCCGGCGAGCCACCAGGTGGCTTTCTCAAGGAAGTCGGCTGTCTGACGGGCACCGAGCACCTGCTGGGGTGCCTGGAAGTTGGCGGCCAGACCACCACCTTTGGAGTTCTGAATGAGCACTACACCGGCCAGCAGTATGGCCACGACGATAATCAGGATGACAATAATTGTATACATGTTCTTGCTGTTATTTGCTGTTGATGAGTTGTTCTAATTTTTCAATTCGGGGTGCAAAAATACTACTTTTTTCGGGATTACGCGCCAACAAATTCTTATAAATCGCGAGGGCTTTGTCCAGTTTTCCCTGTTGTTCGAGGATAACTGCAAGAGTTTCAGTACCTAGCGATACGTCGGAACGCAGGCTTTTTTTCTCGTCCAACGGAGAGACATAGGCGGGTTGAGGGGGTGTTTTTTCCTCCTCCGCAGGGTTGTTTTGCAGGAAATTGGACAAAATTACGCTTTTGGGGGCAGTCTTGAACGAAACCTCATGGAATGTATTGATTTCGTTTAGGATATCTGTTTCCGCCGCTGCTTCACGCACTTGGGCTGGCATGGAAGGGGCTGGCGCGGACTCTTTTACAATGGGGTTGGAGCTTTTGGTGGAGGATGAGAGCATGGCATCGAGCAGGGTCGCATTGCAAAGAGAGAGTGCGGTGGCACGGCGATCGTCTGCCGTGTCGTAGCCATAGGCGTGGTCAGCCAGCAATGCCATAGTGCGCACAACGGAGGAGAAAGGGTAGCGAGAGAGCTGGGCCTTGAGCCATCCGCGGTCCTGCGGGGAAAATTCTTGCGGACGTGATACCTTGTTGACAAACTCGTTTTTATCCATATCTATAAGTATACTTGTTAATCAATTTTAACATCTTTTTACATTCGGAAACGGAAATGCAAAGGTACAAATAATTTTTTAAACAGCACTGGAAGAATTTATTTTTGCAACATAGTGTACACTGAATCAGATTGTTGTAAGAAAAATATTTTTGCCGGGAATAATTTTTCATTGCCATGTTGAAAAAAATGTGTACTTTTGCACTTCCAAAATTGAGTAAAAAAGATGAAAAGAACATTCCAACCTTCAACGAGAAAAAGAGCGAACAAGCACGGTTTCCGCAAGAGAATGTCCACCGCCAACGGTAGAAAAGTGCTGGCCGCACGTCGCAGAAAAGGCAGAAAGAGACTGACCGTCTCCGACGAAATGTAAGCCGCTCCATTGCAAATGGAGCCTGTTTAGGCATTGCAAAGAGAAAAGAAGTATAGACGATACTTCTTTTTTTCGTTTTATAACCCTAATAGACAAGCAAATGGGAAGAAGGAACAAGGCGTTGCCGCTGCTGACCGAGGTAACCATCACCGACGCCGGGGCCGAAGGCATGGCTGTGGCCAAGGTGGATGGAATGGTGGTGTTTGTGCCATTCGTGGTGCCGGGCGACGTGGTGGACATACAACTATATAAAAAGAAGAAGAACTACGCCGAGGGGCGGGCGGTGAAATTCCACGCCTACTCCGAACTGCGCACCGAACCGCTGTGTCCGCATTTTGGTATTTGCGGCGGATGCAAGTGGCAGACTATGAGGTATGAGGCGCAGTTGGAGGCCAAGCAACGGCAGGTGCGCGACAACCTGGAGCGCCTGGGGGCAGTCGACTGCTCCGGCATGCGTCCCATTTGCGGGTCGGAGCAGACAAGTTACTACCGCAACAAGCTGGAGTTCACCTTCTCGAACCGCGCCTGGCGGACGGCCGAACAATTGGCCAACGGCGAGACCACGCATCCGAACGGCGGATTGGGTTTCCACATACCGCAGATATTCGACAAGGTGCTTCCCATCGAGCACTGTGCCCTGCAGGCCGAACCCAGCAACGAAATCAGGCTGGCGGTGCAGCAGTATACCGAGGCCAATGGATTGGAATTCTATGATATACGCAGCCATACAGGCTACCTGCGCAACCTGGTCATCCGCAACACCAGTACGGGGCACTGGATGGTGATTGTCATCATCGCCAAGGACGACACCACGCAGCTGCTGCCGATGCTGGACATGTTGCACGAAAAATTCCCGCAAATCACATCGCTTCAGTATATTATCAACACGAAAATGAACGACTCATACTCCGACCTCGAGGTGCATACCTATCTGGGCGCCGACCACATCGAGGAGCGGATGGAAGGCTATGCCGGCAGGCCGGCGCTGCGGTTCATCATCAACCCCAAGTCGTTCTATCAGACCAATTCGGCCCAGGCGCAGCGTCTCTACAGCTACGTGGCGGAACTGGCTGAATTACAATCCAGTGATACACTCTATGACCTCTACACCGGCACGGGCACTATTGCGCTGTTTCTGGCCTCGATGTGCCACCGGGTGGTCGGTATCGAGTACGTGGATGAGGCCATCGCCGATGCCAAGGTGAACGCGAAACTCAACGGTTTCGAGAACACTTCCTTCTATGCCGGCGACATGGCGCAAGTACTTACGCAGCAGTTCATTGCGGAGAACGGACGGCCCGACGTGGTGGTAACTGACCCGCCGCGTGCGGGTATGCACGAGAAGGTGGTGGCACAGCTGCTCGAAACCGCACCGAGGAAGATAGTGTACGTGAGCTGCAACCCCGCCACCCAGGCGCGCGACCTGCAGTTGCTGTCGGCCCGCTACGAGGTGCGCCGCATACAGCCCGTCGATATGTTCCCGCACACCCACCACGTGGAAAATGTGGCCGAACTGGTGTTGGTTCGTTAAGTGTTGGCAATCAGGTTGATAGCAAGAAGACAAAAACTGCACATTTTTTTGAAGAAAAACTGGAAAACGGCCGATTTTCGACCGTTTTTATTATGCTGATAACCAGCGTTTAAGATGGACCCTCTTCTTCCCCTCTTCTTCCTCTCCAAGGGGATGGAAGGGGAGGGGAAAAGAGGGAGTGGAGGAATCCCTAAAAAATGCTAAAAAAAATATTTTTGCGCAAAAAGATGTCCAATCCAAAAAAAAGTGTTATCTTTGCATGTTGTTCTAGCTCCCAAATGTGCCGTTGGTAGGCGCACAAGGAGTTGAGGCACAAAAACATGCGGACGAACCGCACCGAAAACAAATAAGGAATAATAATAAAAAATAATACACACTAACAAGATGAAAAAAGCATTATTCAGCCTGTTACTGACAATCGCATGCCTTCCCATGGCCTTTGGACAGCGGCCCGCCAATGTCCAGATTGAGGACACCACCATCACCGCATGCGGAAGCTACACTTGGATTGACGGCGTCGTCTACACGCACGACACCATCGTTACCTATTTACAGGACGATTCGGTTCTGCATGTGCTCGATTTGACCGTTACCGCCCCCAGCATCGACACCGCCACGGCTACCCCCCACAGCGGCGGATGCTCCGTTGAGTGGAACAACAAGACCTGGAACACGCCCGGCATCTACCTTGACACGATTCGTGCCACCGCTGTCGGCCAGTGCGACAATGTGGTGAAGATTGAAATCATCCTTACCGGCACCGACACTATCGAGGCGGTTACAGAATCCGCTTGCGGCTTCTTTGTTACCTCGTGGGGCGACACCATCAAGACATCTGTCTCTGCCGTCGATACCACCATCTCCACCGAAGCCTGCGGCCTCACCATCGGCAACCTCAATATTACCATTCACCAGGCCGACACCGCTGACACAGAGGTGCTCGCCATGGTCGAGGGTTGCTCCATGCAGTGGAATGGCATTGAGGTGAAGGTTCCCGATTCGGTGTATTACTACACCATGCCTTCCGTCCACGGCTGCGACAGCGTTGTCAGCGTCAAGGTTACGGCTTTCTCCGGCAGCACCTACGACACTGTCCCCGTTTCGGCTTGCGATTTCTATGTCCTTGAAGATGATACGATTCGCACCAGCACCTTTGTTACTGAGGTCGACTCCAGCGGTGCCTGCCCGGCTTATCTTGTTACCGCCATCACCATCCATCCGTCGTACCGCGATACCGCCAGCGTAGTGGTGCGCAACGTGGAGGGTGGCTGCAACCTGGTGTGGCACGGACGTACCTATCTCCCCACTGATTCCGCCTTCCTCGACACCACGCTGTTGGCCATCGAGCAGACGGTTGCCGGAGGCTGCGACAGCCTGGTGGCTATCCGCATCACTGGCTTCTCTTTCGTCCAGGATGACACCACCACTGTCGACTACTGTGGCGACCGCTACATCTGGCGCAACGGCAACGACCGCGACACTATCTACAGAGATGGTGGGGACACCGAGCGCATCCACACCTCGCTGGCTGATGGCTGCACCACCAACAAGCACCTTTTCATCACCTTCCACGACGTTTACGACACCATCAATGTCGACAGCGTCTGCGCCAGCTACACCTACCTTTTCGACTCCCGTGCCGGTGTTGCCGGTGCCAAGGATACCGCCGTCTTCACCGAGACGGGTACCCACAGTGTCGACCAGAACGGCCGTGAACTTTACTCGACCCACTTCTCCACCCGCTGCGTAACGCACCACGCCGTCATCGTCAAAATCAAGGAGCCCGAACAGCGCCAGAGCGGCGTCGATATCGACACTGTCGTATGCGACGAGTTCCGTTTCACATTCAACAACATCAACCTTGTCTGGACCGAATCTGCCGACAGTATCCTCGTCAACAGCCGTCGCACCATGCGTAGCTGCTACGACATGTACGGCCATGTCAAGCTCACCGTCAACAAGCGCGCCCACGACACCATTGTTGTCGACACCTGCGACTTCTGGACCTGGCGTGGCTACAACGACGAGACCTACAACAGATCGACCCGTGCCGAAATGGTGCTGCCCGACACTACTACCGCTGACGGCTGCCGCATCGTTGCTCACCTTAACCTCACCATCAACTACACGCCCCATGTAACCATCGAGGGCGACTGGATGCTCGAAAAGGACTCCACCGATGAGACCACCCTCACCGCCGTGTGCGACGAGCCCGTGAGATACAAATGGTACAAGAACGGCGTGGCCCAGTCTGAAACCAGCAACACCCTCCACGTAACCGGCATCAATGACAATGTGGACATCCACCTCGAGAGCACCAGCAACAATGGCTGCGTGGCCCACAACTGGATTACCATCACCTACAATGTCGGTATCGACGAGACCGACGCCGTTGCCGTCAACATCTATCCCAACCCTGCCACCCGCTACATCAACATCGAGAGCGCTGAGAGCATGAAGGACATCGTCATCTTCAATGCCATCGGCCAGCAGGTGGTGAACAACACCGTGGATGGCAACCGCACCACCCTCGACCTCGGCAGCCTCGCTTCGGGCACCTACACCCTCCGCATCACCGCTGCCAACGGCGAGCAGGTAACCCGCAAATTCATTGTCAACAAATAATGAATATATATTGTAAAAACAGAAGCGTTCGGCACTGTGGTGCCGGACGCTTTTTGATAGTCTTCTCCGTCCTGCTCCTTGCAGGATGCCAGCAGCAGGCACCCACTCACCTTGCGGGCAAGGCACAGGGCACCTACTACAGCATCCTCTATCGCGACCCGCAGGGGCGCAACCTGCAAACGCAAGTCGATTCTTTGCTGAACGACTTCGACCAAATGGCCTCGCTGTGGGTCGACACGTCGCTCCTGCGTCGCGTCAACGCCAATCTCACCACCGACATCACACCCCGCTTTGCCGCCCTTCTCGACCACTCGGACAGCATACGCCGCTACACCGGGGGCGCATTCGATGTGCGCATCGGCAGGCTCGTGCAGGCGTGGGGATTCAGTTTCCGCCAGCGCGAGGAGTTGGCCCAATCCACCCTCGACAGCCTCTTGCGGGCGGCACGATGCGAGGTGGCTGTAGAGGGGTTGCAGATAAAAAAACAGTGCCCCGAGACGGAACTCGATTTCAATGCCATCGCCCAGGGGTACTCGTCGGACTTGGTTGCGGCCTTCTTTGACAGCCTGGGGATAGAGAACTACCTCATCGACATTGGCGGCGAGGTGGTGGCGCGCGGCGACAAGGGCCGTGGGCAACCCTGGCGTGTGGGCATCGAGAAGCCCGCCGAGGACCGCTACAGCGAACCCATCGTGCAGACGGCCATAGCCTTGAGCGACAAGGCCGTGGTAACCTCGGGCAGCTACCGCAAGTACTACGAAAAAGACGGAGTGCGCTACTCCCACACCATCGACCCTGCCACCGGGCGCCCGGTAACCCACTCGCTGCTCAGTGTCTCGGTGGTGGAGCGGGACTGCTGGTTGGCCGATGCCATGGCCACGGCCTACATGGTGATGGGGCTCGAGAAAGCCAAGCAATTCATCGCAAAGCACCCCGGAGGGCCCGGTACCGAGGCTGTGATGTTTATCTACGACGATGGGGGAACGCTGGCAACCTATGCCACGCCCGGGTTCGAAAAACTGGAAGAAAACAAATAAATACCACTATATGAAATCAATGACAGGGTATGCCAAGGTGCAATCCACCTATGGCGAACGCAAACTGAACATCGAAATCAAGACCCTCAACAGCAAGCAGCTGGATCTGATAGTGAAGGTGCCGGCCCGCTATCGCGCCAAGGAGTTGGAGATACGGTCGCTGCTAGGCCAGCTGGAGCGTGGCAAGGTGGAATGCATCCTCGGCGAGGAGGGCACCTCCGCAGTGTCAACCCTTAACGAGGAACTGCTCGCCGAACGCTTCAATGCCCTGCGACGCATCGCCTTGGCATCGGGTGCCAGCGACCAGTACCTTCTGAACAGCCTCGTCTCGATGTCCGACCTTTGGAACGGTGCGGCAGGCGACGACGAGGTGAGCGACGAGGAGTGGCAGCAGACCCTGGCCGACCTCCGCAAGGCCATCGCCATTACCGACGAGTTCCGCAGCCACGAAGGGGCTGTGCTCGAACAGGACTTCCACAAGCATGTGGACCTCATCGAGACCAAGATGAACGAGATACCCGCCCTGGAAGGCGAGCGCATCGAGGCCGCCAAGGAGCGCATCAAACGCTTCATGGCCGAGGCCGCGGTCAAGGATGTGGACAGCAACCGCTTTGAGCAGGAACTGATCTACTACCTGGAAAAACTCGACATCACCGAGGAAAAGGTGCGCTTGAAGAAGCATATCGACTACTTCCGCCAGACGATGGCCGAAGAGGAGAGCTGCGGCAAGAAGCTGGGTTTCGTGGCGCAGGAGATGGGTCGCGAAATCAACACCACCGGCTCGAAGGCCAACCACGCCGAGATACAAAAGCTTGTGGTCGAGATGAAGGACGAGCTGGAAAAAATCAAGGAACAGCTGGGCAACGTACTCTAGGCAGAAAAAAATATTCACCATGTCAAAAAAAGTGCGTATCTTTGCACTTCAAAACTTTACGCCAAGATGAGCCACAAAACAGCCATACGCCTATACGAGATAGCCTCCTATATATTGATTTTGGGAGCTACGGTAGTTTTCTTCATGCTGAAAGACAACCAGATGCGCCTGTCGATGACTATGGTGTTGGTAACCATGGCTGTGGCCATGCGGTGGTTGATGGAGCGCCACCGTGCCAAGTCGGCCGACGAGGAGATTGACCAACTGCAGGCCGACTTGCGCCGCCTCACACAGCTGCTGGCCGAGGAAAAAAAGAAAAACAACAACAATAAATAATAAACATCATTCATTTTATGGCAACAACCGCAGATATCAAGAACGGACTTTGCATCAATTTCAACAACGACATCTACACCATCGTCGAATTCCTCCACGTGAAGCCTGGCAAGGGTGCCGCTTTCGTGCGTACCAAGATGCGCAGCGTGAAGACCGGCCGCGTGCTGGAGAACACCTTCCCCAGTGGTGCCAAGATTGACATCGTGCGCGTGGAGCGTCGTCCCTACACCTACCTCTACAAGGAGGGCGACATGCACGTCTTCATGCACACCGAGACCTATGAGCAGATCTACATCCCCGAGGCCATCATCAACGCCCCGCAGTTCCTCAAGGACGGCCAGTATGTGGAAATCACTGTCGAGGCCGACACCGAGACCCCGATGACTTGCGAACTGCCCCCGTTCATCGAGACGGTGGTTACCTACACCGAGCCTGGTTTCGCCGGCAACACCGCCACCAACGCCATGAAGGACGCCACCGTGGAGCCCGGCGTGCAGGTTCGCGTGCCCCTCTTCATCAAGGAAGGCGAGCGCATCAAGGTCGACACCCGCACCGGCGAATATGCCGAGCGCATCAAGTAAATGGAAATTAAGAACTGAGAATTGAAAAAGCTTGTTTTCATGGCAGCCTGCCTGCTCACGCTGGCAGGCTGCAAACATAATCCCACGCCGGCACCGCAGCCCGCAGGGGTGGACTACACCCAGGTGGCCACGCCGGAATTCAGCGCCGACTCGGCCTATGCCTATGTCGAGGCGCAGCTGGCTTTTGGCCACCGCACGCCTGGCAGCCGCGGCTGGCAGCAATGTGGCGACTATCTGGTGCAGAAGATGCGCCAGTGGTGCGACACGGTGATAGAACAACCCTTCAACGCCACGCTGTGGGACGGCTCCACGGTGCCGGGGCGCAACATCATCGCCTCGCTCAATCCGCAGGCGGAACGCCGTCTGCTGCTCGGCGCCCATTGGGACAGCCGCCTCTGGGCCGACCACGACCGCGACAAAGGGAAGCATCGCCAGCCCGTCCCCGGTGCCAACGACGGTGCCTCTGGCATTGCAGTCCTCATGGAGATGGCCCGCGTGATGAGCCAGATGCCGCCGTCGGTGGGCGTGGACTTCATCTTCTTCGATGTCGAAGACCAGGGTGTACCCTCCTGGGCCGACGAGCACGACGGGGATGCCTGGTGCAAGGGTTCGCAGCATTGGGCCCGCAACCGCCATGTGCCCTGCTACACAGCCGTCTACGGCATACTGCTCGACATGGTGGGCACCCACCAGCCACGCTTCACCAAGGAGGAGGTGAGCCGCACCTTCGCCCCCGGCCTCACCGACAAGATATGGAGCGTAGCCGCCGCCCTCGGCCACGGCAACATCTTCCTTTCGAAGAATACCGACCCCATCCTCGACGACCACTTCTATGTCAACCGCCTGGCCGGTATCCCGATGGTGGACATCGTGCAGAACAACCCCTCGGGCAGTTTCTTCGAGCACTGGCACACGACGCAGGACGACCTGCAGTCTGTCAGCGCCGAGACCCTCCGCCTGGTGGGCACGGTGGTTTTGAAGACCCTATACGGCGACTATCCCGCCAAATGAAGTACCTCTGGATTATAGCCCTGTCATTGCTGGTGGCGGCCTGCGTGCCCGACCGCTGCAACACGCCCTTCGGCGAGGGTGGCAGCATTGACATCACCATGCCCGACTTCGCCGCCCTCACGTCGGTGGGCGGCAGCCTCACCATCAACCGGGGCTACAAAGGCATCTTCGTGCGCCGCACCACCTATACCGACTTCGTGGCTTTCGACTGCGCTTGTCCCAACGACCACGAGGTGCGCCTGCTGGCCGACAGCGACTGGGGTGGCTCGGTGCTGGAGTGCCCCACCTGCCATTCGCGGTTCGAGACCGAATACGGCAACCCGCTGGAGGGCAGCGTTACGGGCTGTCCCCTCTACCAGTACAATACCCAGTTCGACGGGTACCGGCTTACCATCTATCCTTGACTATCGCTCCTGCAGCACCTCGCCGTGGGCCTCTATGATTTGGCGGAGGAACCATTCGGGGTAGGGTGGCTGCTGGGGGAACCGCACCACGCCAGTCGGCGTGGTTTCTATCTTGCCCTCTTTGACGTGCTTGATGTTTCCGTCGATGTATTTCATCTGTAGCAGCTGGTCCAGCTGGCGCCAGCGGCGCATCATGCGTTCGGCACGGTCGTTGCTGAAGCGGTTGAGCTCGCCCACCAGGCGGCGCTCGTCCACATCCATCTGTGCCCAGCGGCGGGCGTGTGCCTGCTCGTCGCGCACGAAGTCGGTCTCCAGCTCCTGCTGCACCTTCACCACATCGGCAATCATCGAGTCGTAGCGCAGGTAGCAGAAATTGCTCACGCGGTTGAAGAGCCAGAAGGCCGCCGTCTCGCTGTACTGGCTCATGCTGCCGTTGCCCTCGGCGAAGCAGTGGGGCACCTGGGTGATGCCGCAGTAGATGGGGGTGTAGCAGGTGGAGTAGGTGTCGTCGACGCCGAACCACAGCACGCCGCCCAGCTTCGAGGGCAGCCACGAGCGGCACTGTGCCACGAACGAGAAACCCGTCTGCTGGGTCGAGATGGCGCGCTCGTGCACATAGGTCTTGCCGTCCAGCGTGAACTCCATCGGCCGCCAGCGGTAGGGGCAGTGGAAGGGGCCTGCGCCGGGGTCGCCGGTCATATCCATGGGGGTGCCCTCGTAGTGGTCGCGCATCAGGGCCATGCAGTCCTGCACGTCCAGCTTGCGGTTGGGCACGACCCACAGGGGCAGCCGCTCGGCCGTCTTGTCGCCCATGGCGAAAGCCTCATATTTTTTCATCCCGTCGGCACAGCGGTTGAACATGGCATAGACGCGGGCCTCGCAGGCGCGGAGACCGCTGAAGGTGAGGGGGTTGTAGGTGTCGGCGAAGCTGAAGTCGGCATCCTTGCCACTGTACCAGCCCCGACGGCGGGCGAAGTCGGCCACATCGTGGCTGTACACGCACTCCACCTCCTTGTCGTACAGCCGTTTGAGGTTCTTGCTGCTGATGCTGTTCCTGACCTTTTTCCCCTCCCACGGGAAGGTGGTGATGCGCGCCTGGTTGGCATGGCCGCTGACGTAGCCGTCGGGCACGCGGCGGGCCACCCACACGGCTCCCCGCTCATCGCCCTTGCTCACTATCTCGTATATCCACACCTCGTCGGGGTCGGCCAGCGAGAAGGTCTCGCCGCCGTCGGCATAGCCGTAGGTGGCGGTGAGGTCGTGCATCACCTGTATGGCCTCGCGGCAGTTGCGGGCGCGCTGCAGGGCCAGGAGGATGAGGTTGCCGTAGTCGATGCCCTCCTTGTTGCCTGCCTCGAGCTCCTTGCGGCCGCCCCAGGTGGTTTCGCCGATGGCCAGCTGGTGCTCGTTGATGAAGCCTGTAACCTGGTAGGTGTGCGCCGGCTGGGGAAGCTCGATTTGGAACTTGAGCGAGCCGTAGTTGTACAGCCGGACGGTCTCGCCCGCGGCGTGGTCGGCGGCGGGGAGGTAGCGCAGCTGGCCGTAGCGTGTGTGGCTGTCGGCGGCGTAGGTGATGAAGGTGCTGCCGTCGGTCGAGGCGCCCTTGGAGACAATCAGGTTGGTGCAGGCCATGGCACAGGCGGCCACGACCCAGAATGCGACTGCGAATATGCTCTTTTTTGTCATGGTGGGGGTGGTTTGAATCAAGGTGCAAAGGTACGACTATTTTCCCAATCGCAGTCCGTTTTGTATAAATTTAACAAAAATCCCCTGCCGAATGACAGGGAGACGGTAGGGGAATGGTAGGGGAACGGTAGGGGAATACAAAGGCACTGGAAGGATATGGAAGCTTATGGTACATTGTTCACGTTGCAGTGTACGGGGTATGAATTTAAAGTGTTCGTTTCCAGTGTGTTGAATGATTTTCGTGGAGATTCCGTCGCCCCGCTGGGGCTCCATGTTTGTGGTTGGCATCCGTACCGTGGGTTCGCACCCACGGCTAAATTCCATCGTCCCCGCTGGGGACTTTTGGTGCGAAACTCCGTAGGGGCGAATCATTATTCGCCCGATATAAAGAAGGGGCGAATGATGATTCGCCCCTACATGATTTATCCCAGGTGCAGCGCGTGCCCCATGCGTTCCTGCTTGGTTTTGAGGTAGCGCTCGTTGTACTTGTTGGGCACCTCGACGATGGGCACTATGTCGGTTACCTCGAGGCCGTAGCCTTCGAGGCCGGTACGCTTGACGGGGTTGTTGGTGATGAGGCGCATCTTGGTTACCTTCTCCTGGCGTAGTATCTGGGCGCCGATGCCGTAGTCGCGCTCGTCGGCCTTGAAGCCGAGCTGGAGGTTGGCTTCGACGGTGTCGAGCCCCTGCTCCTGCAGGTGGTACGCCTTGAGCTTGTTGACCAGGCCGATGCCGCGGCCCTCCTGGCTCATGTAGGCGATGAGGCCCTTGCCCTCCTTCTCGATCATCTGCATGGCGTGGTGCAGCTGGTCGCCGCAGTCGCACTTGCAGGAGCCGAAGATGTCGCCCGTGGCGCAGCTGCTGTGGACGCGCACCAGCACGGGCTCGCCCTCCTCCCACTCGCCTTTGCGGAGCACCATGTGGGTGTTGCCGTTGTCGAGCTGGGTGTAGGCGATGAGCTGGAAGTTGCCCCACTGGGTGGGTAGGAACACCTCCTGCTCGCGGCGCACGAGGGTCTCGTGTGCCACGCGGTAGGCGATGAGGTCTTTGATGGTAACGATTTTCAGCCCATGCTGGCGTGCCACCTCCTGCAGCTGCGGCATGCGTGCCATGGTGCCGTCCTCGTTGATGATTTCGATGAGTGCGGCGGCGGGCTGCAGGCCGGCCAGGCGGGCCAGGTCGACCGACGCCTCGGTGTGGCCGGCGCGCACCAGCACGCCGCCGTTGCGGGCGCGCAGGGGGTTGATGTGGCCGGGGCGGCCCAGCTGCTCGGGGCGCGTCTTGGGGTCGGCCAGGGCGCGGATGGTGCTGGCGCGGTCGTGCATGCTCACGCCCGTGGTGCAGCCGTCCTCGAGGTTGTCCACCGTCACGGTGAACGGCGTGCCCAGCATCGAGGTGTTGTCGTGCACCTGCATGTCGAGGTTCAGCTCGTGGCAGCGCTCCTCGGTGATGGGGGCGCAGAGCACGCCGCGGCCGTAGCGCAGCATGAAGTTGACGTGCTCGGGGGTGATTTTCTCGGCGGCGATGATGAAGTCGCCCTCGTTCTCGCGGTCCTCGTCGTCGACCACGATGATGAACTTGCCTTGGCGGATGTCCTCGATGGCCTCTTCTATAGTGTTGAGTTTAAATTCCATAGCAAAATATTTAATATATTTTCTCGCTGCAAAGATACGAAAATTTTGCCATGTCGGAGGAGTTTTGTATTTTTGCACCGCAATTCAGAACAGAAAAGGTCATGGAAAACGTAACGATAAGCTTTGATGTGCCCAGCACAGGCATCTACACGGTGAAGGAGCTGACCGAGCGCGCCCGGCGGTTTGTGTCCGAGCTGGTGGAGCCAGTGGCCGAAATGCCCTCGGATGATGAAATCGATGCGGCGATAGGCCATGCTATCCCTATGCGGACGGCCGAAGAGGAGCAGGCAGAACTTGACCGCCGCATGGATGATTTGCTGGCCGGTCGCGCCAAGACTATCGCCCACGAGAACATCCTGAACCGCGTAATGGCTGCGCTATGAGTTACGCCCTGCACTGGCACGAAAAGGCGGAAGGCGACCTGATGGGCATTGCCAAGTATGTGGCATGGCGATTCGGACGGACCGCTGCCGAGAAAGCCGTGCGCAAAATAAAGGATGACGTAGCCGTGTTGGCCGGAAATCCGTTTGTCGGAATCAAGAGCAGCGCGGAAAGGCATGACGGAATAGTGTACCGCATTCTGTATTTGAAGAGAAACAAGATAGTGTATACAATTATCGACAATTCAATATATATCCTAGCAGTGTTCGACAACCGAAGGAACCCCGCCGATATTGACATCCTTGTAACCGAAAGAAGCAAACAATAATAATACAATACCATCATGAAGAAATCCACCCGATTTGTAGCCGCTGCCCTGCTGGGCGCGGCGATGCTGCTGGGCCAGACGGCCGAGGCATGCACCAATTTCCTCTTCACCCGTGGCGCCACCAAGGACGGCAGCACCATGATCACCTATGCCGCCGACAGCCACACGCTCTACGGCGAGCTCTACTACCGCAAGGCCGCCGCCTATCCCGCCGGCACGATGATCCAGGTCATCGACTGGGACAGCGGCAAGCCCCTGATGAAAATCCCGCAGGCGGCGCAGACATACAGCGTGGTGGGCAACATGAACGAGTACCAGCTGGCCATCAGCGAGACCACCTACGGCGGCCGCGAGGAACTGCACGGCGAGATTGAGGGCGGCATCGACTACGGCTCGCTCATCTACCTCACCCTCCAGCGTGCCCGCAACGCCCGCGAAGCCATCCAGGTGCTCGCCGGCTTCATGAAGGACTACCCCTACCACAGCTCCGGCGAGAGCTTCTCCATCGCCGATCCCAACGAGGTGTGGATCCTCGAACTCATCGGCAAGCGCCCCGGCACCGTCAAGCCCGAGTTGGCCAAGAAGCTGAAGTACAAGTACACCGACGGCGCCGTGTGGGTGGCCCGCCGCGTGCCCGACGGCTACGTCAGCGGCCATGCCAACCAGGCCCGCATCACCCAGTTCCCCCAGGAGACCGGCAAATTCCAGAAGGCCAAGGGCAAAGGGCTGCACAAGGTCATCTCCAGCGCCCACCTCGACTACCTCTTCGAGCCCGAAGTGGAGTGCGTCTACAGTAGCGAGGTCATCACCTACGCCCGCGCCTGCGGCTGGTACAACGGCAAGGATGCTGACTTCTCCTTCTGCGACACCTACGCCCCGCTGACCTTCAGCGCCATGCGCGGCTGCGACGCCCGCGTCTACGCCATGTTCAACCGCGTGGCCTCCGGCATGCAGAAATATGAGAAATACGCCATGGGCGACGCCACCGCCGAACGCCTGCCCCTCTGGATCAAGCCCGACCACAAGGTGGATGTCATCGAGGTGATGAACCTCATGCGCGACCACTATGAGGGCACCGCCATGGACATGACCAAGGACCTCGGCGCCGGCCCCTTCCAGTGCCCCTACCGCTGGCGTCCCATGGGCTTCGAGGTAGATGGCAAGAGCTACATCCACGAGCGCGCCACCTCGACCCAGCAGACGGGCTTCTCGTTTGTGGCCCAGTGCCGCGGCTGGCTGCCCGCCAAGGTGGGCGGCATCCTCTGGTTCGGTGTCGACGACACCTACTCCACCGTCTACTGCCCCATGTACTGCGGCATCACCGACATACCCCTCTGCTTCCGCGAGGGCAACGGCGACATGATGACCTACAGCGAGACCGCTGCCTTCTGGCTCTTCAACCGCGTTACCAACTTCGCCTACAGCCGCTACAGCGACATGATTGTCGACCTGCAGAAGGTGCAGTCCAGACTCGAGAAGACCTTCGTCAGCGATGTCGAGAAATTCGACAACCGCGCCAAGGAAAGCACCGGCGAAGCCCTCGAGCGTCAGCTCAACGACTTCTGCAACCGCCAGGCCGCCCGCATGATGAAGGAGTGGAACGACCTGGACAAGTACCTGCTGGTCAAATACCTCGACGGCAACGTCAAGAAGGAGAAGGACGGCCGCTTCGAGCGCACCGAGACCGGCCAGAGCGCCATGCCCAACATGCCCAAGTATCGCGAGGAGTGGTACCGCATGATTGTCCGCGACCACGGCGACGTAATCCGCGAGAAATAGATAAGGATCAATGCGATATATATATATATGGTGTTAATAAAAGTTAAAAAAATAGGCCAAGACGCTTTTACGTCCGAGAATATGTCTATCTTTGCCCCCGGCTTTCAGGCTGGGGGCTTTTGTTTACAGCGCTGATTGCCAGAGATAAACATATAAAGACGCTGCCGTAGACAACGCCTAAACACCCAAAACCGCACCCTATCGGTACCCTTTTGGGCGATTTTCTGCGAGAGGCCAGGGGGCCTCCCCCTTCCCCCCCGCGTTTTTTATGTGCTTTTCCGCAGGATGTCTGTCCGAGAGTTGGGGCGGTACAACCAGCAGGAGTCAACATATAAAAAAGAATAGTAAACAAACTGAATGAAAACAAACTACATCCTGTCAGCACTAGTGTTGCTGACCATCGGTCTGACGACCACTGCCCAGACCTTCACCCCCTACGCTGCCGGCACGGCCGACATCTACGCCTCGGCCAAAGCCCATTACCCGAACGGGTTGTACAATGATGGCAGCACCGTGGTCCTCAACGACCTCGAGGACCACAACTGGACGCTATACAGCGACCCGGAGAGCCCCATCACAAGCCTCTATCCCCGCAATGTGCAGATTATATATAATGGATACGGCAAGATATTCAACGGCAACGGCACCGTGGGCGACATGTCCGTCGAGCAGCCGGCCGTGCTGACCGACAAGTTTGTCGACATGACCCCCGGCCAGAACGGGCAGACCGTGGCCGTGGGTGCCGCCACCGCCGCCGAGCGCGCCGCCAACCGCTTTGTCTACCTCAAGACCCTGGAGCGTAGCTGGCCCTTCCCGTCGGAGACGCGCTTCGCCGACCGCGCCATCGCCAACCCCTTCTATGTGCGCCCCGTCTACAGCCCCATCGGCTCGGCCATCACGCCGCAGGCCGAACCCCGCAATGCCGTCTGGCGCGGCTTCTACCGCTGGCGGCTCAAGAGCGTGGCCGGCGGCAGCATCTACACCGAAGAGAGCGGCGGCACGCCCCTGGCCGTGGGCGACCTGGTCAAGGCCGACCAGCTGCTCTGGTACCAGCCCGCCAACAACGGCTATAGCAACGCCATGAACGAGCTCTCGATGGCGGTGGAGTTCGAGGCCGTATGGACCCGCGCCTATGTCCTCTACACCGGCCAGGCCGCCCTGGCCACCACCAACAGCCTGCAGGGCGGCTCCACGGAGCTCAACTTCGTAGTCTACCGCCACGAGAGCACCGGCAACACCACCATGTCCGTCAACGGCGTGCCCGCCACCTACACCGCGGTATTCCCCAACGGCACCACCGACGGAATCGCCGCCTTCAACGGCACCCTGCCAGCCGCGCTGGCCACGGTGCAGATAAACAATGGAGCCGTCCTCTCCCAGCCGCTGAAGCTGGAGTACCTCAAGATGTACGGCAACAGCAGCAAACTTTATGCCTGCGGCAACAGCGTAACCTACGGCCGTGGGCTCCAATTTGCTACAAGTGATAACGGCATTTGGTTCGTCGGGCTGAGAAACACGGCCATCAACGGCAACTTCACCGGCGACAAGGCACCCGTCATCCGCTTCGAAAGCGGCCGCCATAGCTCGATTGAATTAGTGGGGACGCGTACACTCTGCGAAACAGAGATTGAGTCCACCTGCATTTTCGGTAACGACTACGACCGTGCCCTCGGCGACAATAATAAACTCAGCCTTAACTATGCGATACAAGGCGGCGGCTACAATCTGCCGAACTACCCCAACACGGTTGCCAACCGCAACCGCAAGGTAATCAATTTCATCTTCAAGAGCGGCATTCACAACGTCAAGCGTCCGCTGCCTCCTTCGTCAGCCTACTTCAGTACCGGCCACTCAATCTTCATGGGCTCCCAGTCCAGCCGCTCGCTCAACGAGCAGTATCTCGGCCACCGCACACTGATTGTGGAGGGTGGCGAACTGGCCGACATCCTCGGCGCCCGCACGGGCTACGATGCCGAGCACCGACCCAACGACGGCTACCCCGACATCTATATCCGCTTCAAGGGCGGGGTCAGCGACGGCTTCATTGGCGGTGCGGCGCAGCACATCCGCGGTGGCGGCGACCCGCTCATCATCTGCACCGGCGGCACACTCAAGGGCTACATCGCCGCCGGCGCCAACGCCACCTGGATTGGCAACGACTACGCCTACAGCATGGTCGACCCCGCCTCCATCTGCACCGGCGACCTGCTGGGCAACACCAATGTCTATGTCGGCGGCTACTTCCATGTCTCCATGGAGGGCGACACCATCCTCGGCGCCCAAAGGGGCTGCATCTTCGCCAGCGGCTGCGGATTCGACTACGGGAACTACCGCAGTAACATCATGCGCTCGCGCGGTGAGGTGAACAACTCCACCGTTGTGGTGGCCGACCACGCCGTTGTAGACCGCAACGTCTTCGGCGGCGGCAACATGGGCAACGTCAAGGAGGGCGGCACCGCCACCATCTACATCGCCGGCGGCCTCGTCAAGGGCAAGGTCTTCGGTGGCGGCAACAAGAACAAGCTCCCCCACGGCCATGTCGACATCACGATGAAGGACGGCACCGTGCTGGGCGGCATCCACGGCGGCTCCAATATCAAGGGGCTCGTTACCGGCGATATCAGCGTCAAGGTGCTGGGCGGCACCGTGGGCTACATAGCCTGCCACGACTCGCTGGGCAATGTCTTCGGCTGCGGCTACGGCGAGAACACTGAGGTTACCGGCGGCGTCGAAGTGATTATCGGCAAGGAAGCCGGTCGCTTGAGCCATGTCGACAATCCTCTTGTCCACAGCAACGTCTACGTCGGCGGCGACCA